>JAEEGI010000389.1_pt1 | contig 150893 bp, 114 predicted proteins | sample 8958751 | NCBI WGS metagenome assembly JAEEGI01 (sample SAMN16246545, study PRJNA631951) | gut metagenome | biome: gut microbiome; feature: rumen; material: KS-attached | host: Bos | place: Iran: Karaj | collected 2018-10 | reverse complement strand
ATCTTTTGCGGCACAAACAGTAGCCAGCAGCACAGTGTTGTTCATGCGGAGCATCACACTGCCATCGGCCTGCTTTGCCACTTTCCCGGTCTCAATTGTGATGGTTCTTCCATCAGGCAATTGAATACTTTTCGTAATTACGTTCATCTTAATTTAAAACATCTAAAAATATAAAAAATGCGCCCTTTGCGCAAAATCGGATGCAAAGGTACACATTATTATATTAAGAAACGAATAATTGTAGGAATATTATTGTTTTTTATGAAAAAACGCCCATTTCTCTTGGTTTTGTGCCTGATATTTCCTATCTTTGCAACACACATAAATATTCACGTATATGGTAAAGCACATTATTCTCTGGACATTGAATCCAGAACTCTCTGAGGAAGAGAAGAAAGCCGTTAAGGCAGGTATTAAGGAAGGGTTGGAAGGACTGGTAGGCAAGGTGCCCGGACTGCTCGATGTAAAGGTTCACATTGACGGACGTCTGGCTTCATCGAATGCCGATGTGATGCTGGATAGCACACTCGAAAGCGAAGAGGCACTGAAGGGCTACGCCAAGCACCCAGAACACGTGGCGGTAGCCAATGGAAAAGTTCGCCCTTACACCGTGCAGCGCAGCTGCCTGGATTTTGAGATTTAATTCTAGGATTTACTAGGCTATCCTAGGTCTTTCTAGGAATGCCTAGGGTGCCTAGAAAAATTAAGCCCCGTCAAATGGCGAGGCTTAATTTTTATTGCGAAATAAGAATATTATTTCTTGTTCAGAGCGAGGTCGATAGCTACGGCGATAGCAACAGTAGCACCTACCATTGGGTTGTTACCAATACCGAGGAAGCCCATCATCTCAACGTGAGCAGGAACAGAAGAAGAACCTGCGAACTGAGCGTCAGAGTGCATACGACCCATCGTGTCAGTCATACCGTAAGAAGCAGGACCAGCAGCCATGTTATCTGGGTGCAGGGTACGGCCCGTACCACCACCAGAAGCTACTGAGAAGTAAGGCTTGCCAGCCAACGTGCGCTCCTTCTTATAAGTACCGGCTACTGGGTGCTGGAAGCGGGTTGGGTTGGTAGAGTTACCCGTGATAGACACATCAACATTCTCCTTCCACAGAATAGCAACACCCTCGCGAACATCGTCAGCACCATAGCACTTTACCTTCAGACGGCTGGGGTTGTTACCATAAGGAATCTCCTTAACAACCTTTAGCTCAGAGGTGAAGTAGTCGAACTGAGTCTGTACATAGGTGAAACCGTTGATACGGCTGATGATCTGAGCAGCGTCCTTACCAAGACCGTTCAGGATAACGCGCAGAGGCTTCTGACGAACCTTGTTTGCCATCTCAGCAATCTTGATAGCACCCTCGGCAGCAGCGAAGCTCTCGTGACCAGCCAAGAATGCAAAGCACTCGGTCTCCTCGCGGAGCAGACGAGCAGCCAGGTTACCATGACCGATACCTACCTTACGATCGTCAGCCACACTACCAGGAATGCAGAAGCTCTGCAGACCGATACCGATAGCCTCAGCAGCGTCAGCGGCATTCTTCACACCCTTCTTGATTGCGATAGCAGCACCACAAACGTATGCCCACTTAGCATTCTCAAAGCAGATGCGCTGAGTCTCCTCACACATCAGATAGGGGTCAACCCCTGCCTTATCACAAATCTCGTTGGCCTCTTCAATACTATTGATGCCATTCTCCTTCAGAGCAGCAAGAACCTGGTTGATACGGCGCTCCTGACTCTCAAACTGTACTTTTCTAATCATAGTCGTATCCTCCTTTTATTCTTTACGTGGGTCAATAGCCTTAACTGCGCCCTGATCCTCGGTTGTGCGACCATAAGAACCAGTGAACTTCTTCAGAGCCTCATTAGCATCCATGCCGTTCTTAACAGCTTCCATCATCTTGCCAAGGTGTACATACTCGTAACCGCAAACCTCGTTGTTTGCATCGAGATATTGCTTGGTGATGTAACCCTCGGTCAGCTCCAGATAGCGAGTACCCTTAGCAACTGTGCCATAGAGTGTACCGGTCTGTGAACGCAGACCCTTACCAAGGTCCTCAAGACCAGCACCAATAGCCAGACCGCCCTCAGAGAAAGCGCTCTGTGTGCGTCCATAGACAATCTGCAGGAACAACTCGCGCATAGCGGTGTTGATAGCGTCGCATACGAGGTCGGTATTCAGAGCCTCGAGGATGGTCTTACCTGGCAGAATCTCAGAAGCCATAGCTGCTGAGTGGGTCATACCAGTACATCCGATAGTTTCTACGAGAGCCTCCTGAATCACACCGTCCTTTACGTTCAGGCTCAGCTTGCAGGCACCCTGCTGAGGTGCACACCAACCAATACCATGGGTGTAACCCGAAATGTCCTTAATCTCTTTTGCCTGAATCCATTTGCCCTCCTCGGGAATGGGTGCAGGTCCATGATAAGCGCCCTTGCAGACGCTACACATGTTCTTCACTTCAGTTGAATAAATCATATTTGTTATGTTAAATAAATGAATGAGTATGCCTAATTAGATTGCAAAATTACCACGAAAATCCGAATAAACCTAATGGCTCTTCCAACAATTAATATCATTTAACACAGCCGATGTGCTTTAGGCCTTGGCATCCTAGTCTATTTTAGGCACATCGTTCTTCAGATATCTGCGTTCACTGGGCGTAAAATCGACAGTCGAAGGCTCCCAGTCAGGATTAGGCATATACCAGAAGAAACGGCTGAAATACTTCTGCAGATACTTGTCCTTGAATACATAGCCACGACTGGCATAAGGCAAGTTGCGGATAATGCGCGGATCGGCATCCTTATGATACATGACATAGATCATATAACCTTCACTACGGTCATAGAAAGAACCAAAGGGCAGTTCTTCGTCGAAGGTCATATAGCTGTCACACGAAACGATGTTCAGATTGTCTGTCGGCTTGAAATTTTTCTGATGCCATTCCACCACACCGTTACGCAGAACGATTTCTGTCCTATCCGAGTCGTAATGTTTGGTTTTGCGCACTTTACCATCACCCTCTACCACCTTAAAAGGTTTCGTTTGAAAGACGCTGTCTGCAATGAAGAAATACTTCATCGTGTTCTCTGCCTTGATGCGCAGCGTGAAGTCATCAATCTGTCGATTAGCCCATCGCATGGCCGGCTTCAGCCAATAGTTTACGATGAAAGACGTACCCACTGCACTCGACATCGAGAAGCGGTAGGTGTGATGAATTCTGTTAATGCCCTTTTTGAAGTGGGCGGTAAAGTAATAGGAATAGGCGTATTGCATGTATTGTTTGGTGCTGGCATTGTAAAGACCATCCTCATTGCCATCATCCGCATTCTCCTGTACTTTCCACTTATTCAAATCGATAGGTTTGAAGTCTGACTCGCCCTCGCTCATTGACTCTACTACTGCCGTTTTGTACCTCAACACCTCGCCATTCATCACCACCGTGAAGTCGAATATCTGAGGGTGAGCACCGTCTTTATGCAATGTTTCGCCAGCATTGTATGGGCGGTCTGCCTCAAAACCCATCAGCACTGACTTGGGCTGCGAACGGTTCATGAATTCATACTGCACATCCACTAATGCGTATCCGTCGTCCTGCAGACTGATGGTCAGCACTTCCTTCGTGATGGCAATATCCGTCTCCTTGGCAGGAAACAGCTGGTTACCACTTACAAAATACACACCATCGTTGGCCTGAACAGCCAAAGACAGCATCCAAAGGCAAAGAAACAATAGTATTTTCATCATGTTACCAAATATTCGTTTTCATGACGCAAAGATACAAATAATTCTTAATTCATCACACATTATTCATAATAATTTCTTAACTTTGCAGCCAAATTTGAAAAAACAGATAAAAATGAAGAAATACGTAGTGATGGCACTAGCCGTGCTGAGCATGGCTTCGTGTGGCGAGAAGAAATTCCACGTTGAAGGTCAGATTACGGAGGCTAAGGACTCTGTGCTCTATTTTGAGAACATCGGTATAGAGAATATCGAAGTGCTCGATTCTGCCCGTTTGGGCGAAGATGGCTCCTTCAGTTTTGATGGTTCTAAACCCGAGGCTCCCGAGTTCTATCGCCTGCGCATCAAAGATCAGATTATCTCGCTTAGCATTGATTCTACTGAGACGGTAACCATCAAGGCCAGCTATCCGCAGATGGCGACACAGTATGAAGTGAGCGGTTCTGAGAACTGCCAGAAAATCAAGGAGTTGGCTCTCAAGCAGATGCAACTGCAGAAGCAGGCTATTGAGGTAAGCCGTACCAATGGGCTAACGATTGACCAAGTGAACGACAGTATCTTAAGTTTGGTGGCCCGCTATAAGGACGAGGTGAAGCACCAATATATCTTCCCAGCCCCAGGCAAGCCCTATGCCTATTTTGCTCTGTTCCAGACTTTGGGCTATTCACTACTCTTCAACCCTCGTACGGATAAGGACGACATCAAGGCGTTTGCTGCTGTCGCTACCAGTTGGGATGCCAACTGGCCCAATGCCGAGCGTGGTGCTAACCTGCACAATATCGCTATCGAGGGTATGAACAATGTGCGTATTGCTGATGCCAACAATGCTAAGGCCATCGAGACTTCAAAGATTCAGGCAGCAGGTCTTATTGACCTACCACTCAGCGACAGTAAAGGTGTCGTGCGTCATCTGACAGATCTGAAAGGTCAAGTGGTGCTGCTGGATTTCCATATCTTCGCCACTAACGAGTCGCCTGCCCGTATTCTGCAGCTGCGCGAGATATACAACAAATATCACGCTCAGGGATTTGAAGTCTATCAGGTCAGCCTCGATTCTGACGAACACTTCTGGAAGCAGCAGACAGCAGCCCTTCCTTGGATCAGCGTTCGTGACGAAAATGGCATCAATTCCAACTATCTCCAGCTCTATAACATCCAGGCCGTTCCCACCTTCTTCCTCATCGATCGCGGCAACAATATCGTGAATCGCATGGAGAACATCAAGGACTTAGAGCAGGCCATCAAGAGTCTGCTGTAAACACACCTTTGTTATAGCGCAAAATTCACCCTTTGAGTTTACCGGCACTAAACTGGCAGTTTACCGTAACTAAACTCCCGGTTTAGTGCCGGTAAACTCTTTGTTTGCAACATCCGAACTGCAAACGCCTTAATTTATGTCTTTTTCTATATAAGTAAATGTTGTGTTGGCTATCGTGAAAGATGTTCCATGACGGAGCCACACTTTCTTGCCTACTTCTAAAGAACGGCCTTTAACTATGACACCCTTTTCGAGTGCTTTCAGGAATGGCGAATTGTGATACATGCGAATCTCTGCATGTATTGGGGCCACAGAACCCGTAATATCCCACGACAGTTGCAGGCTGCAGTCCAACGATTTACCGATGGTTACCACTCGGTCAGGAGCATTGCGGAACCACTTGAAGATGGCAACATCCATCTCTTTGACCGCACCCTGTACATGGAGGAAATAACGCTCCGAGCGAGGTGCCATAGTGGCTATACAGACTGCCAGACCCACACCGTAGAGAACAAAGCTGTGCAAGAGCACAAGACGATAGTCTATGCTATTATTATATAACAGCCACCATACATACATAGAGATGACAGCAATGACGACAGTAGGCAGAATGAGCCTCTTGCGCAGACGGACACGCGTCCTACATGTGCCAATGAATGAGATGATAAAAGCAGAGAACACCCAAGGAATCCACTCCAGAAGGAAAGCGTAGTTCTGTATGTCGGAAACCACTATTACCACATTGACGAAGAGGAAGGCAATATAGCACACAATAGCAGCAACAATGCATCTGAGAACAAAATCGAAGAGATTGTAGCTTATGTTCAACAGTTTCCACGACAAGATGGAGATAGCAAATGTCAAGAACAAACCCATAGAGAACCCGAATGACGGCAACGGTGAAATGGCATTACCCGACAACAAGACGTCGGCCTCAGGAGTACCAACTTCTACACCTTCGAGCCAGAGTGACAACTTAGTAACCAAGAAGGCTGTCACACGATGACTTCTGGAAATAAACATAATCCAAGCCAGAGTGGTAGCAATGATAGCAGCATTAATCCATTTCATGAAGAAAGGAGCATTGTGACTGTCATTCAGATTATGCCTGTTATAATAGTGGGAACCGTGCTTACAGCGGTCACTATACTCGGTACAGTGGTATCCGTTCTCGTCCCAACACTCTTTGTGCATAGTATGGCTGCATTTCACCACAACCTCGTCGCCTGTCTCGAAAGGTTCCTTACACAAATAGCACGATTCTGACACCATATTGCTGCCAACACCCATATTATGACCAGAATAGCGAATAACATATTTGTAACAGAAGTATTTATAACGGATATAGGGAACCACTATCTGGAGCAGCAACCAAACCACAAAGATAGTGAAAGATGCCAGAATAATGCCCAAGAGAATGATAAGTGGTGTGGTTAGTCCGTGTACGATAATAGGGTTATAGAAGTCGCCCTTGTTAATAACAGTGTGAAAAGAGGTAACAAGGGTATCTGTTTGAACATCATAGAAACCAACCGTGAGCGTCTCAAAATTGCCACAATACACCTTACCGTCAGGATTCTCAAACGTAAACTCATTAGCATCAGGGCTGATATGGAATGCCTTGAGCAAAGCATCCTTGAAGGCGGTACCGCTATAAGAGTGCATAAAGATACCTTTGGTCTGCTCACAAAGATGTTTCAGTACCAATATATCCTGCTCACCTTTCTCCTGGTCTTTCTGCTTTGTGTTAGCATAGCACACCATGATATCAGGAGACGGTTGTTCGGACTTCTGAGCCATATCTATTTCATAGACATAATGGTCGGGGTCGAAAGGCATGTCAGTAGCATTGTTGTAAATCTCGTTGTCAGAGAGTATCAGCAACGCCATGTGCTTAACATTTGCCCATATCCCCTGATGCGACAGCATCTCATCGTATTTCTGACAGACTGAGCGATAGAGTAATACATGATTCCCTGCTTCCTTAACAAAATACTTGTTAAGGACATAGTCGGAAACAGGTCGTGTCTGGCTGACAGAATCGCTATAGATAAAGGAGACATACAAATTGTTGTCGTCGAAAACGGAACGGAGTTCTACAATATAATTATGTATATGGTCTAAAGTCTCCTGGTCCTGTGTCAGGTCGACGAGAACAAGCACTCCGACATCTTGTCTGGCAATGTTTTCCTTCTTAACATTACGCATGCCGATCAGTCGCGGAGTAGCGCGCCTACCCAAGCTGATACCGTTTTTGGTGCTCTGGACACTAACTCTTAGCTGGGTGGTGTCAGTCAGACTATATGGTCCGATATCACCAAACATTCGAGTGGTGACGGAAAAGGTCTTATAGTCAGACGAGAAGTCTATTTTATGTACACGCATGACGTCCTGTTTGACAGGCTTATCGGCATCGATGATATCCAAATCGTCTGGTACAACAAAATGACTCATCATCTCATCGCATCCTGTCAAGAACAGCATAGCGACTAACATCAGTAAAAAGCTTTGTATCTTCTTCATCATAAACACTAAATTCTTAATTATATCGTAGGATAATCTCCTGGACCGCCTGCATTACGCTGCATCATGTCCTTATATTGCTTGGCCTGCTGGCGAGCCGCCTTTAACGACTTAATCTTCGAAGACAACATATTGAAGAACAGCAACAAGACTGCCACACAAGCCAACCCTATCAGGTAGTCCTTAATACGCTGTATGAACGGCTTATAGGCCATTCCCTGTATCTTAGTAGACACCATCTGAATACCCGCAAAAGTATCATCGAGGGCAGGCATACGTTTCGAGAGCGATGGCACCACCTCGCAGGCTTGCTTGGCTTTCTGATAGCTTTCCTGAAGCTGTGCGAAGAGAGCCTGTTCGCGGGCTTTCAACTTCTCCAGTTGTGGAGTCAGTTTCTTGACAAGCGACAACTTAAAGGCCTTATTATATAGGCTCTTGTAGATGGAATCCTGGCCAGCCAACAACTCTTCGGCTTGTGCAAAACTCTGTAAGGCATCGCACTGGTTCCTCTTTGACGCTATCGTATCAGCAACTCCCTGCTTCAACTGTTCCACATTACTCATAATAGCCATCAGTTCATCGTCATCGGCAATATCCATCTGCATAGCCTGTATGAAGGTGGTCCATCGGACATTAATGGAATTATATCGTTCGTCCAACAGATTCACCTTATTCCTCAGTACATTGACATATCCAACAGACAACGGAGACGATTCGTAGAACGTCACTTGAATGTTGCCCACAATGGCCAACTCGCTCAGTTCATCGGCATAATGCATCATACGCGCCCCTATCTCCTGATGCAACGCCTCAGGCGTCACTTCGGCATTAGGATCCGAAGTTTGCGCTAATGTTGCTAACGGTAGCAGACATAACAGCCAATATAATATATGTCGCTTTATCTGCATGTCTTGTTAAAGTACTGTTCTGCCTGACGGAATATTTTTATCGTTTCAGACCATTTTGCCTGCGGAAGCGTAATAATGATCTGTTTAGTATCTCGGATGATGTTTTGGCATTCCCTGACAAGATCGGCACGTTCAGAAGCATTACGACTGGTAAGCCAGCGAGACACCTTACTATCAATCTGACGAGCATTAGCCAACACTATCTTTCCATTGGCTTCATTGGCCTCATTGCCTTTAGCACCCATGACTTTCTCTGCCACCTCTGCAGGTGTTTCGACTTGTACCTTCATGCTTGTCAATGAATCGACTTTCAGGTTATATTGATTGATATAGTCCTGAATAACTGGGCATGCACTGCTGTCATTGTTATGCTGATACTGAGCTGTCAGCGTTGCCTTGAGCTCGTCGAAAGCTTTCTTGCTCTCTTGCGAACTGACGGTACCCTTAGCATAGTTCTTTTTCAACAACTTATAGCTCTTCGTAACAGCTTCAAAAGCCTTCTGAGCCGTTTCTGTCTCCTTCTCAAGTCCGAAACACGGATTGCGCTGAATAGTAATCTGATATTCTGTATCAAGATCCTTTCCAAAACTGATTTGGTATTCCGATTTGATACCTTTTTGCTTGACCAAATCGAGCAACATAACATCGTGCAGATGAATTGCCACATTGCTGCGCTTGTTCTGTATGTCAAAAACTTGCTCGAGATAACTATTGACCATCATGATTTCCTTCTCCTGTGGCTGCAATCCCTCATAAGTCATCCATTTCTTAAAGATATATTTCTTATTGGGCTTGGGAAGAGAATTGCAAAGTTCCTTTGTCAGGCGAAAACGCTGACCATCCTCGCAGGTCGCAACATAGGGTAATCGGTCGGTATGTATCCAGCGACGCTTGACAACATTCTTATAACGAGTATCGTCCCAAAAGACGAAAAGGGTACGATAGGAGATGACACTGACCGTCAGCGTATTAGCATCCTCATTAAACTGGAACTTCACCATGATATCTTTATCTGTAGCGTCATTTGCCAACGCAATGTGGTCAGTATACGGTTGACCCTGTGCCACCGTGATAGGCTTCACCATTTTGCCGTATAGCATGATGACCGACAAGCAACATGTCAACAGCAACAATGCTCTATATCTTATGTTCATATCTCGTTATTTATTCTTATTGTTTAAATATATCCATGCGTTTGGCTCTCCTTGATTACGTACCCAAGCGGCTACCTGCAAGTCTTCTGGATAGGGGGGCTCTATCGTAGCATGATAGACCTCATAGCGCAAATAAGCACCGATACGCTGTATGGCCCACAACAGACTGGAATAGGTATCTGCCATATTGATGCATACCCTGCCTGCAAAAGCACCGAAATAACGGATATTGGGATGCCACGGGTGCGGTATGTCGTTGCCCTGCTCATCGCAAGTCAGGAAATTGAAGACTGGAGCAGCATCCACCTGTGGATAGTTCACAGGTAACGAGATTTGCATTTGGAAGTGGTCAGCAAAAAGTGGTTCGTTCACAACACCTTCGATACCAAGCTGTTCTACATTGGTAACACCACAGATGCTATGTATATGATAGTCCACACAATAGCTGTTTGGCAACCCCTCTTCGTTGGTAGCCAACACACGGCAACTGATATCCTTACGACCATCAAGCCCGTGCTCTAACGTCTGCCACTCATTCTGCAGTCTCTTGCTCCGTCCGTTCATCCTGGAAATGGGTCAGCCACTAAGTAGAGTGTATCGCCGTTTTGAACATGATAGTCAAGCAGTGTCTGGTCTGAACGACCAATACGCGGACGTAACACTCTGATTTCATGCACCTCAGGATCTTCCTTGCCAAAGAAGTAGTCGAGTGGTGCTCCCGTCTGGTCTATCGAAGGGAAGTCGAAGATGAGTTTACCATCATTACCGATGGCATGGCGCAAGTTGGTCATCAAAATCTCTATGGGAGACTCCGGGTTGACCACCCTGAACTTGACAGTTTTGTTTTTATAGACGATGTCTAACAAGAAATCTTTATCTTCCATATTGTATTGTTATGCTTTTTCTGTTGATTCTTCCATAATTTGTATAGTTACCAGTATTGGATAGATACCTGTGCTTCTGACTTCCATCATCTTCTGAAGGAGCGTCTCGGCCTGGTTTATCTTGTCGGCAAAGCTACGCTTGATGAAAAGATTTTCCTGCAGGTTAATATCCACATGAATGGCATAACCCGTCTCTGTACGGTCATTGTGTAACAAGTGCTTGACACTGATGCTACGTACCATGTCCGGAATAATAGAGTAACGGTTCATCAATTCTGTATAGCAGAATATCTTCATGTCAGCAGGTGTTACAATACGGTCGTTGGTAACCATATAATATCGCATAGTACTCTTGATGCTCTCAGCGTCGTTAACTTCATCAAAGCCAGTCGTAGGGACTGCTATCTGGCGAATAGAAGATGATTCAAATCCGACAGGTGGTGTAAAGACGCTACCGGGAAGCAGATCTTCATTGACAGCCTCGCCGTCAGTTGTGAGATATCCGACGTCAAGACTGACTGGTGTCTTAGATAGCAACACCTTCCTGTTGAGCATCAGATAGACACCAGAGGTGTTCTGCTGTTTCTCATCTCGAGTGGTGGCAATAAGTTTTGAAAACGCCTCCTGCAACTGGCTGACCAATGTCTGGATGTTAACATCCTTCAGGTTCATGAAAGCATAATAATCGCTATTAAACTTTGTCATAAGACTGTTCACTAACCTGACTAGCGTTGCTCGATTGAAACGATCGGCAGCAACACGCCGCACTTCAATTGGTGTCTTGCCAAAGAGTTGTTCTTTAGAAGGAGGTATCAGATGCATCAATTGTTGGCCGCTAGTCTTGGCGGCTTCAGACTCGCTATATCCAACCACTCGGACAATCGGTTCTGTCGATGAAATGGTGGCAACATTCAATTGAGCGTTGACCAACAATACGGTATTCAGGGAGAAGACATTCTTGTCGAAAACAAAGTCATCGGGAATGCCTGTGAAATCGAATACCAACTCTATGCTCTCCATATCCACCTTAAAAAACTGCTTAGGGTTGTGCTCCTTTATATAGAAGAGGGCTATGTTCTGACGAGTATACAAGTCAAGACCTGTCATAGAAGCCTGGTACATCTGAGCATTATTATATAATAGCGCGTCGACAGAAAAACAATGCTGCAAAGGCATATTCGCATAGTGCCAAGGCTTCACTAATGGTAACAGTTTACCATCAATAGATACTTTGACATCATGGAAACGGTTGTCCTTAATGGCAAAAGTTATACCAGACAAGTTGTTGACTGGTTCCTGAAACTGCAATGTCAATTTCCATCGACGGCCATCTAAACGGATAATGGAATCTACAGTGGCATTAATGACCCTCGACCGCAGCAACGGCATAAACTTGTAACTAGTGTCTTTTAACGTAAAGGTTTTGTTCTCACTGAGTATCATTTCAGGAATACCCTTTTGTAATGCTGTCTCCACCACTGCTGTAGCAGGAATGGCACGACCAGACTCATAAGGAGTCATCAAACGAGCATACTCGTCAAGCACATCTTGACGCAGGCGCTCTATATCACTATCCGACTCGTTGGCCTGATAAGCTAATGCTGTCATCAGCAAAGCAAAGATTGGATCATGCTCCAAACCTTCCAATTGGTCACTATGGTCACTTTGTCGCCATATGCTGATAGCCTCATCCAGCAATTCTTCTGCTCTCTGCCGTGTCTCGTATATCTTTTGTTTCATAGTCTGTTAGTTCCAGATTTTGAGAATAGTATCATACTGGTACTTCTCCTTGGTTTCAGTAATCACACCAACAACAGTAATGTAGACCCTACGCTCACCACGTACATAAGACATACTGGTGGTAATGTCCTCCAATCGTGGTTCATACTTCTCGACAACCGCCTTCAAATCAATAGCAAAGGTATTGAGGTTACGCGAATTACCTGAGATTTTTTTTGAATACAAGTCATTCTGTTTGTCGTCTTCCTCCTGCGAGTTTAGGATAACACCATCGCGTTCGTTGAAAATCTCAAAGCGCATATTGTTGAACACGAAACCAAACTGCGGGTCTATGGCAGTCTCACCACATACCGAGTTGAGAAGCACTTCTAAGAAAGTGTCAATAGACTCCTTAATGCTATTGCCTCGTCGCAATCCGTTCTTGGTAATGTCTATAGGTGCAATCAGTCCGTTCATGTGGCTACATATTATATAATAGGAATAAATTCTTTCTCTTCCGGTTCAGGAACATATAGAGCATTGAACAGGTTTTCGAAGAGTTCTGTATATAGTTTCTCATATAATTTCTCATACAATTCTGCACTGAGTATACGTCCAAGATCTGGCTTCATCGTATTTTCCATATAATCAGTGAGTGCAGCCGTCAACTTGTCGCTCAACTCATCGCGAAGCTCTGTCTTAATCTGTTCCAAAAGCTTGGCATAAAGTTCTGGATTCAGCTGTTCATAAAGTTCCTTCTTGGCCTGAGCAAGCAAAGTCTCATAGTCTATTGAGTCGTCCTCAAGCTCTACCCCATCAAGCACAGAAACCGCTCCAGACAAATAATTCTCAAACCAGCGCAGCCAAAGCATAACATCGACCTGCACAGGTTGGGGAATCTCTACAGGATGATCTGTATAAGGTGTCATGATAAAGTAGTCTATGGCTTGGGCTATCTCTTGAGTTATACTGACGAAGTCTGCCACACGCCCTGACATATCGAATGATTTCAGAACAAATAGGTAGCGCTGCATCGCCCGTTTGCCATCACCCTCTTTCTGGTTTGCATGTTGGGCTAATGACATCAACAACTCGACATAATGCCGATGAAGATCATTAAAAATCGTGTTACCCGACAAGAGCAGACAAGGTGGAACAAAGTCTTTATCAACTGCAAATACGCCCTTGTCGACCGTAAAGCGAACGATAGGCAACACGTCATTCTGCTGAACTTCCTGCAATGACTGTATAGAGAAAGCAACTTTGGGCTGTACATAGCGTACTCCTTCTTTTTCAAAGGTTCTCATTCCTTCTCCCAACCCTATTGTAAGATAGTAGGCATCGCCATAGAGCATCGGAATCGTAATGCTGACGGCCTCGTCTGCCTGTACTATTCTTCCAGACGGCAACAACGCAGCACATTGCAGACGTTCTATCTCAAACTTATTGGTATAGAACGTACCTGAACAACTGAAAGGCATGTCTGGTAACAGGCCGATACAATGGTCGCCCAGTGCAGCACGTATTGCCATCTGTTGCCGGAAGTCAAGATTGGCGTCCATGTCAAGGAAAGTCTGGGCGGTAAGTTCCATGCCCGGTTTCCAGTCGATTCTCGCATTGATATTCATATCGTTGTTATTTATTCAGTTCTGAATTATAGTCCAGCGTCAAGTTTTCACCCGTCAGCGGCTGATGCTGGTGCCATTTGATGGATATCTCACAGTATACATCAGCAGGAATAAACCACTCTGTAATAAACTGTGCTAATGGTTTTATGTCTGTTCGCAGTGCATTATACTGCTCACTAGTCAGGTCGTCAATAAGTAACTCGTACTGCATCAGCGATATCCAGCTACGCGTGTTATCTGTATGGCTATAACGCCCCTGGTTGCATAGTACTTCACAGTCAAAGAGCGACACTAACAAGTTACGAACAAACAGGAAGTCACCGCGCATTCTACTGACAAATGGTAACAATACTGCCACCTCACGTACGTACGAGTTCTGCTCTGCAACCAAATCATAATGGAAATAAGTCGACAGCAGGTATTGCAGCTTGGTATCAAGCAATTGTGACACCTGCCGTTCGATAGCCAAACGGCGACGAAAGGCAAAGGTGTCAAAAGGCTGGAACATGTCACGTAACAGCCGCATCTTGGCATTCTGTCCGCTAATCGCTTTCCTAAGTTCACCACGACCCTTACCTTGTGTGCTAAAAAGAAGGCCTTGCGGCAGCAACTTGATAAAGCCATCGCGTGCCACCTCTATCTCGGCACTCTCCTCGTCATAGTTTATCACGTCACGGTTGTAGTTGCGGTAGAAAGTACCCATATTATGTACATTCCATCGCTCCTTCACCTCAGGAAAGAGGTAATTAATCAGCATCTCTGCACTGACCTCTGAGAGGTTTTGGCTTACCTTTTTCATTCTTTCTTCATTTCAACATACACATTCCCTTGTGCAGTGATTATTTGCAATATATCCCAGACGGGTATTCCCACTTGAGCTAACGTTAGTTCCTGATATGGGAAGCTATCGTCTAACACCCTGTATTCATGTTGATAAAGTGCTCCTTGCAGTGCACCTTTCAATCCCGGATGTCGTTCTATTTGTTCGGCCACGTCCCTTCCAGGTTTCATGACCTGTATCTGTTGTCCATCTGCACGAGACTCCACCCAATCAACGAAACAATCGTTGAGACATATCTGTAGGTGATCGTCATCCAACAATTTGTGTAGCTGTTGCAACACATCGGCCACAGTACTCTCCACAGTTATTTCTGTCTGTACGATTGGTTGCCACAAGTCATGAACAGGGCAGTCGTCGTCATAGGCTTTAAAATCTACTGTTTTGGTCGACAAGTGCTGCCCCTCATAACAAAACATCTTACCACACAATGAAGTCAATTCACCTGCTTCCAATTGCTCACGATGTATTAACTTCAATGCTTCCTGTACTTCAATAGCACCAATAATAGAGGCAATGACTGGTGTGGTGGCAGCACGTCCTGATGCCTCATTACGACGTATGATGCCAGCACAAGGCATACGTTTTTTAAGATCCTTCAAACCCTCTGGTCCTAAGTTGCAGGCATAACAATTTTCCCCAGGGCGAAACACCCGGACAGTACCTTCTAATCCGTCAATGCCACCGTCTACCCACGGCACTCCTGCCCGCATACAGAGTCTATTTATACTATAACGGGCCCAACGGCTGTCTACACAACCTATTACCACGTCCATACTACGAACTAAGCCCAATCCCACATCGTAGGCCACATCGCCACAGATGGTTTTCAACTCCATTGCAGGATTCATGGCTTTCAGTCGTTCTGCTATCGCATCGACCTTCCGCCGTTTGTTAATAGCATCGTCAATAGTAAAAAACACCGACCGTGTCAGGTTCGATGGCTCTACAGAGTCAAAATCAACAATAACAAGATGTTGTAAGCCAAACTGTGCCAAATTCTTTAACACCTCATTACCTAAGGCACCACATCCTATCACCATTACACAGGCAGCAGAGACTTTATCCCTACGAAACCAGGATAACTGGGTAAGAATATCTGACGTTTCTTTACTCATCCTACTGCACATATCTTATTTTTGTTTCATTTTTATATTTAAGTCCGTCAACTCATTGCCACGAGGTCTGACGGATTTCTTAGTACTCTTATATCCCTCTTTCCGCAGGCTTACAGTATATAGCCTGTCTGCTGGCAGTTGAGGGATAATACTCGGTGTACTTCCAACAAGCACATCATTAATAAAGATCTCAGCACCTGTCACATTGCTGTGTATGTTAAGCATTGCCATGCTTATCTGTGGAACGGCAAGATCTAACTGCTGGGGGGTGCTATCTACAATCCACAACTCAGTGCTCTTCGACTCTATACTATCCTTCCTCGTGTTGACAATGTGATATCCCTGAGCTAACATACCACTCCATTGCCCTGTTCCTACATATTCACGGTCAACCCATATCTCAATATCGCAATCTGGTGCCTTTAATGTCACTGGCGCTTGCACTGACGCAACCCAAGGAGCTACTATTGGCGACTGTGTACTGAGAGAAGAAAACATCTTTTCTTTTTTATGCGGTTGCGGTTCGAAATCATTCTTCGTTAACGTAATGACCTGTTTCTCTGCCCGTCCAATGTTGAACGACTGATCATAAATGCACGTTTCGTACATGAATACTGAAAGACGATGCTGCCCTTCCTGCAATCGGCGACTAGTACCTTCTCCCTTTGATATGAATAGCCCATCGATATAAATCTCACCATTCTCCCAAGGTGTATTCACCACCACATACGAGTAAGCGGGTTGTAGCTTAACCTTGATATTTACCTTCGCAGTATCCGTCAACAAGAATGAGTCCGTCAGTGCCTCATAAAATGGAGCCTCAACGTGATAGGTATGCCATCCCATTGACTGCATCTCCGCATATTGTCCTTCATTAATCAGCGTTACCGTCGAGTCCATCCTTACGATGGCACTTTTCGGTTCTATGTCCATTACTACCCATTGTTGCTCTGGCTTATATTCTTTAATTGGATTCTGAGCTAACAATGTGGCACGATAGTGCTTCTTGCGCTTCAGATGTTTCACAGGAACACGCCATGTGAGTGTGCCATACTGTGGATGTTTTACCGTGATATGGCGTGTCTTATTGGGAACCTTTACAGTGATAACGCCTTTACCCTCCGTAGCTTCAGCAGCCTCCTTACCATTAGCAGTAAAAGTAAAACCTTTCTCGTCGGTATAAAGATCGATGATGGCTCGTTGCTTATCGACAGCTACCTTTGAACGATTCCAAATAGGGCGCCTTAGTCGCTTGAATCCATTGACTTCCATCTGCTGGGCTTCCAAAGAAGACACCATACAGACCATCAGCAATACTATCAGCCACCCTCTCATAATCTTACTATTTTCCTGATGTCATCGGAGCTATTGCTCCTGGCATAATGACTGATATCTGTCCGCCCCAATTGCACATACATTTCGCATTGTCCAAAAGAGCAGGAAAGTTTGACATCTTTACTTGAGCTCCGGGAGTCCACGGAGCTGCGATTACTGGCATACAAGGCATGGGGGTCAGCACACCCATCGCAGCTGCAGTAGCTGATGCTACTGTAGGGTTCGCCATAGACTGGCACATACCAAAAGGGGCAATGTTAACCATGGGCTTATTGTCCATGATGTTACCGATAGCCATATTCATACATTTAGGGCGCATGGGGTCAAGAACTGAGAAAGTCGACGGAGCCATTCCAAATGTGCACTGTAACATAGCGCCCTGGCAAACAAACTGTCCCATATTATTTAATTAGCTATAATACAAAAAGATACGCGCATGCGCACGTAAACATAATTATATATAATTACTCTATTCAATTAAAACCGCATGGACAGCCCTTTTAGGCTGTCCTATGCTGAAATAATTACTTCCAAGGATTGTCGTATAACACAGGACCATTCTCGAGTTTCTGGCACACGATCTCAATTTCCTCGAAGTGCTGCTGTCCGTCTTCCCATTTCTCCACGTAGTTCACACAGTAGCAGTTGGTACCCTTCAGCTCCTTCATGGCTGCGCCGTCTACCGTGTTCACAAACTTGACTGAGAAGTCACGGGGGCTCGTGGGATCGAGCATCCATGCTATCAGCTCGTTGTTGCCATCGTTCATGGCCTTCACGCGTACTGTCACCTTGCCGCCACGGGGAATACCTGAAATCTGTCCCTCCTTATCGGTAGCCTGTTCAAACTTATAGTCAACCATCATTACCTCACGTGGTGCGAAATCTTTTATTTCCAGGGTTACTGGTGTTACATTCTCTGCCATAATATCTTTCCTTTCTATATTTTAATTCTTAACTCCTAATTCTCACTTCTCATCTTTCATTTTTCATCATGCCCAGTCGTTCTCGTAAACCACATTGCCGAACTCAATCTTCTTGCAGGTGATAGTGATCTCTTCAAAGTGTCCCATCTTGTCCTCCCACTTCTCTTCGAAGTCAACGCAGTAGCCGTTGGTGAACTTGATGCTCTTCATCTCCTTGTTCGTCTTGGTCTCAAGGAACTTGATCTCGCCGTTCTTCGGAAGACTGCGTTCTGTCATCCATGCCAGCAGGTCGGGTGTTCCGTCGTTCAGAGCTTTTACACGAACTGTGATCTTGCCACCGCGTGGGATGCCTGCCATCTGTCCTTCTACGTCTGTTGCCTGATTAAACTCGTAAGTCACCATCAGAACTTCTCTCTCTTTGTAACCGTCGATTGTCATCGATACTGGAGTCTTTGCCATAATTTGTTTCCTTTCTTTATAAAATGTAATAATAATGTTCGTTTTACCTTGCCAGTGCGTTACTGTTGTCAGGTTTCTGGGAGCAAAATTAGTCCATAATTTGGCTCTCTCCAACTTTTTTTCTGTTTTTGTTATTGTTTTATATGGACAATAATCTTTTTTATGGACAAACCGGGGGATCACCCCCGATTATTGTCCATAAGTGGTTATTCCATAGCTGCTTCCTTATCTTTCTTGTCAGCAGCCACCTTGATAACGAAGTTCTTTGCTGCATAGAATGGAGTTAGTGTGATGTCACAAGTGACACGCTTAGTCACAGGATCCATGCGAGGTTCGCCAATCTCATAGTTCTGGAACAGATTGCCATAACCCTTATACTGATTCAGGAACTCCTGAATTTTTGCTTTCAGATTCTTGGGGCTGTTGTATGGATCCCAATTCTCAAGAGCAACTTCGTGAACAAAGTTCATAAGCACCTTCTTAACCCAGTCGAATACGCGAACGATAGGATATTCCTTCATTGCATCAAGATCGCCGTTATAAAGAGTGGTATTATTGAATGCCATTACACGTCCCTCGCTGTAGACCATAGGGACAACCTGATTGTCCATCAGTGATGCGATCTCTGATTTCAGAAGGTCGCTCTTAACACCCTTAACGCCGTCAAGTGTACCATACTTCTTACCACCAGCGCCTTGTGCCATATTTGCTGTCTCATTATATAACTTTCCACAAAGAGCTGCTGATGGAGCAATGTAGAACGCTGCAGCATCCTCTTCGTCTGCTGACATCTTCTCTGCCTCACGACCCACTATCCAGTTGGCACACATTACAACGTTCATCAGTTCCTGGTCACTATCTCGATATCCCTCGGTATTCGCCTGCAAATCATCGAATGAGTACTCGTCAGCATGGTCAGTAAGCAACATTACCTTATATTTAAAGGCCATTTTAGCCCATTGCAACAAGTCTACTTTATCATTAAGCACGGCACCTGGAATACAAACCAGGCTATAGGCATCCTTCAAACTCAGGCGATCGAAACCATTACGCAAGATATCCTCTACTTCCTGAGCGAAGCCAGAATCAGCATCTGCGATGTCTTCCTTCAGCACGTTGATAATGCGCAGATTCTTAACCTTATCCGTACCACAGGTCTTGAAGAATGAGTCAAGCTCGCGATAGGAGCGTTCCAAATCCTTTGTAGCGTATAAGGCATCGGTGATACCCTGTTTCAGCACACCTGTATATTTTTCCTCGTCCTTTTTACAAGCGTCTGCATAGCCGGTAGCACTTTCGATGCTGCTATCGTCGAGTAACTCTAACCAACGGGTAATCTCACGGGTCAGATTCTCTCTCTTATCTTTAAAACGCTTGTCTTTCAGAAAAACATCCTTAGCGGCCTTACGAGCAGGATTCATATTGTCTGCATCGGGCATAAAACCACGAATGGCATTAAAGCCACCGAAAGACGATAATAATTTACTGACGTCTTTTCCTTTTTCCTGTAGCTCTGCACCTGCCTGTTCAGCTACCTGAGCCTTTTTCATTTCTGTATCTGCCATAATATTTCCTTTTTTTGTTATTCATTATCAAGTTATCACTCTGCGGCCTTAAGCTCGTCAAGCATAGACTGAAGCATTTCCTTCAGTTCTTCACGGCTACCTGCCTCTTTTAAGATATCACGTAATTTGCGGTTTTGCTCAATACTCTTGCGAATCTTAGTATTGGTTTCTATCTTCATCTTAACTCCAGAGAGGAACTGACTGTTCTCTACAAGACGACCCTTGCCGCCACCTGCTTCGAAATCACGTAACTCACCAAACTTAAGTGTCTCTTCTACAGCACCACCTTCCTCATCAGTAAAGGTGACACCAACCTTCGGCTTAAAGTGTTCAAAAGCATCATTGATATTCTGAATGTCTTCTACAAATTCCGGGGCACCAGCCTCAACATCAGAAGTATACTGATCAATCATCAATGTTTTGTTCTGATCAATCAAACTAACTTTTGCACTGCTCTCTTCATCGGGAGCCATCGAAATGAAATTTTCTTTCATTGCCATAGTTGTAATGTTTTTAAAATGTTAATAACTTATTTATATTATTCCGTTTCTATCACAGCATTACCCTCTTTGTCAACACTAACGATAATATGATCACCTGACTTTATCTTACCAGCAATCATCATCTTCGAAATTGGGTGTCGCAGTTCCTTGCGGATGACACCTAACACAGGACGGGCACCATATTGTTGATTGTAACCACGCAATGCAATGGCCTGACGAGCCTCTGGTGTCAACTCCAACGTGATATCTTGTTCGGCAAGTAACTTCAAAAGTCCTTTCAGATGGATGTCGAAGATAGCAGTAACTGTCTTATCTGTAATCGGCGAGAATGGTACTATTTCTGTTAGTCGCGCCAAAAACTCTGGGCGGAAGAATCCTTGCATAATATCCATTAACTCGTTGTTTTCTGGAATTTCGCCACTATTGAATTTTGCTACTATATCCTTTGCACCTATATTAGAAGTAAAGAGAATAAGTGCGTTCGAGAAATCACCGACGCGACCCAGACGGTCGTGCAGTTTGCCTTCGTCCAATATTTGAAGAAATAGGTCGAAAACGGACTTGTGTGCCTTCTCGATTTCATCAAAGAGGACAACAGAGTAAGGGTTTTGGCGTATTTTATTCACTAACAGACCACCTTCTTCATAGCCAACATATCCCGGAGGCGCTCCATAGAGCAACGCTACGGAGTGCTCTTCCTTGAATTCCGACATATCGAAGCGCAACAATGCACTCTCGTCACCAAACAAGAACTCAGCCAGTGCCTTAGAGAGTTCTGTCTTACCAGTACCCGTCGGACCCAGAAAGAAGAATGAGCCCATGGGCTGTCCTTTTTTGCTCAGGCCAGAACGCGCTTCATAAACAGCATCTAAAACTTTCTTCACAGCGTGGTCTTGTCCTACGACACGCTTCTTCAGTGTCTCTTCACCACCCATCAACCGCTCACGTTCACCAGTCTGCACCTTACCGAGAGGTATGCCTGTTTGACGTGCGACGGCAGCACTCAAATCTTCACTGGTAAGTGCTATGGTTTCGGCCCCCTCCTCAAGCATCTTGTCTTCTTTTTCAATCTTAACATGCGACATCGTACGGTCCAACAGATCAATAGCCGATGCCGGCAAACACTTTTCGGTAAGATAACGCTTAGCTAAACGAATGGACTCGTTAAGCACTTCCTCGTCTACGGTTAGGTGATGGTATTCCTCATAAGCAGGTATAACACCTTTCAGTATTTCCAATGTGTGTGCAGCATCGGGCTCGTCGACAGAAATCTTCTCAATATTAGAGACCATTTCTTTGTCTGTTTCAATATTCTTGGTGAAACCATCAATACTCGATGTGCAAAGCAGTTGTAAACGGCCCTTTGACAACTCATTCTTAAGTAATGTAGAGCAGCCGAAAAGCGTACCTTGCTTATCAAAGAGCTTATCTATTTTCTCTATGATAAGCACAGCATTCTGTTGGGCCTCCACTTCGCTGATAACATTCTTAAACCGGTCTTCTATTTCTCCCTTGTACTGTGCATCACTGCCCAAAGCAGCCATATCTAACTCGTAAGCATATGCACCACTCAGGAAGTTAGGGACATTATCAGTAGCCAAGCGGCACACAAAACCATTGATAAGCGAAGTCTTACCAACACCAGCTTCACCAGTAATCAACAAATTGGCCTTAGTCTTTCGGCCCAATATCTCGTAAATAACTGCTATTTCATCCTCAAATCCTACAACATTATCAATGTTACCAGAGCGAGCAATAGCTGTCTTGTCTATACAATACTTAGCCAACGAACCCTTTCCACCACGGGCTGGAATGCCATTTTTCAAATCTGCACCTCCCATATCAGGTGCCTCTACACTGACTCCACCCCCCATCTTATTGCTGATATCTTGTGGAGTCAGTGGTAATGTCTTTAACTGATCGAAAGAAAAGCCAACACCAGGTGTTACCAACGAAGCCAAGATACATACCGCACTTGTCTCTTCGAGATCAAATTTCATCTTATAGTTATCTGCTTCTTCCAATACAGCTACCGACTCGTCCGAATAATCCAAGTCGCGCATGGGTTTTACTGCTCGTGGCGCAAGTTGCATCTGTACATCTGCCCAGTCTTGCAAATAATAATAGTCCTTATTCAATTCTACCTCTAAAAAGTGAACAAGTCCCATTTCTTTATGTAGAACGGCCTTGAAAAGATGCGCAGGATAAATTGCATCACTACAATATTCTTCTGCAAAAGAGTTCGCAATTGTTCGAATATCCATAGTTTTATCTGAATTTTTTAAGAGTTTATTTGGGGCAAAGTTACAATATAATCTTGAATTGACCAAACTTCTTGGCTAAAAATATACTAGTACATTGACGTTTTTTTACATAAAGTAGCTCATTGTATCGATTTTTACTTTGATTATACAAAAAAAACGTAATTTTTTCCTCCGTTACGAAAGTTTATGTTTACCTTTGCACACTGTATCATTATTTAAAAATGAATATTACTGGATTTGTAAGACATATATTCACTGGTCGTATGCGTGAATTGGAGAAGCACCAAACACAAGGCGAACAGTTACAAAAAGTTGTCCTGCAACACTTAATTAGCGCTGCACGCGACACGGAATATGGCCAAGCACATGGCTTTGCCACCACTCGTAGCTATGAGGATTTTGTTAAACAGAACCCTGTCAATAGTTACGAGGAGCTGAAAGGGCAGATTGATCGCATGCGTCATGGGGAGAGCAATATTTTATGGCCTGGGCGTGTAAAATGGTATGCTAAGTCGAGTGGTACAACCAATGATAAATCGAAATTTATTCCCGTTAGCAACGAGGGATTGCAGAAAATTCACTATGCTGGTGGATTCGATTCTGTGGCACTCTATCTTAGAAACAACCCCAAGTCAGCGATGTTTGATGGCAAAGGATTGATTTTAGGTGGTAGCCATGCTTCAAATTACAATCTTCCTGGCTCTTTAGTTGGTGACCTAAGTGCTATCCTTATAGAGAATATCAATCCTCTTGTCAACCTTGTGAGAGTTCCAAAGAAAGAGACAGCCCTACTTTCTGACTTTGAAATCAAACGCGAACGGATAGCTCGGGAGGCCATGAACAAGAACGTGACCAACATCTCTGGCGTCCCATCATGGATGCTCTCTGTTCTCAACTGCATGATGGAAATTACGGGAAAAGCTCATATCGAAGAGGTTTGGCCCAATCTTGAAGTATTTTTTCATGGTGGAGTTGCCTTTACGCCATATCGTAAACAATACGAGCAGCTGATAACTTCACCCAACATGCACTATATGGAGACCTATAATGCCAGCGAAGGCTTCTTTGGTCTGCAGGATGACCCTGCTGATAAAGCTATGCTACTCATGTTGGACTATGGTGTGTTTTATGAGTTCCAAGAACTCTCTAACGATACAGAAGAACAAAATATTGTTCCTTTGTGGGGAGTTGAAAAGGATAAAAACTACGCCATGCTGATAAGCACATCATGCGGATTGTGGCGTTATATGATTGGCGACACCATTCGTTTCACTTCAACCAATCCTTATAAGTTTGTGATTAGTGGTCGCACCAAGAGTTTCATCAATGCCTTTGGCGAAGAACTTATCGTTGACAATGCAGAAAAGGGATTGGCTTATGCGTGTGAACAGACTGGTGCTGAAGTATTGGAATACACAGCTGCTCCTGTATTTATGGATGCCAATGCCAAATGCCGTCATCAATGGCTCATTGAGTTCTCGCAAGAACCTGCTGACTTACAGATGTTTGCCACCCTACTCGACCAGCACTTGCAGACTCTAAATAGTGATTACGAAGCAAAACGCTATAAAGATATCACCTTACAACATCTGGAGATTATCAAGGCTCGCAAAGGATTGTTTAACGATTGGCTCAAGTTACGTGGGAAATTAGGCGGACAGCACAAAGTGCCTCGTCTGTGTAACACACGTGAACATATTGACCAACTATTGACCCTCAACAAATCATGAAGAAACTACTCTATATTTTCCTTGCCTTGTGCATGTTTATAAGTTGTGCACGTATGGGTTCACCCGATGGAGGCTGGTATGATGACGACCCACCCAAATTGGTGAGTAGTATACCTGCTGAATTCTCGACCAACGTGAAAAACAAGAAGATAGTCCTCCTGTTTGATGAGTATATCAAATTGGCTGATGCTTCTCAGAATGTCATCGTATCACCACCCCAACTAGAGGTGCCCGAGATTAAAGCTTCTGGCAAAAAGATTATCGTGGAACTGCAAGACTCACTGATTCCCAATACCACATATACTGTCGACTTCAGCGATGCCATTTCGGACAACAATGAGAATAATCCTTTAGGCAACTATACTTATGTTTTCTCTACTGGAGAGCAGATAGACACCTTTGAAGTTGCCGGCTATGTGTTAGATGCAAAAAATCTTGAACCCATTAAAGGCATTAGTGTGGGTGTGTATGCAGATCTGGCAGACTCTGCCTTCCGCACGAAACCACTGCTTCGCATTTCACGAACAGATGGTACAGGGCGCTTTGTTATCAAGGGAGTGGCACCTGGTGAATATCGTGTCTATGCCCTTCAAGATGCAGATGGTGATTATAAGTTTTCACAAAAAAGCGAAATAATTGCCTACTCTCATGAAACATTTAAGCCTTCTGCTGGTCCTGACACACGACAGGATACCGTATGGCGTGACTCTTTGCACATAGACAACATCCTTCAAGTGCCTTATACCCATTTCTATCCTGACGATGTACTGATGCTGGCGTTCCAAGAGCCACAGACAGATCGCTATCTGATAAAACAGCCTGAGCGTATTAATGCCGATCGCATTACCTTCTATTTCAGCTATGGTAATGAGCATTTACCTGTCATTCATGGTTTTAATTTCGATGCCGACTCTGCCTTTGTTGTGGAAGCTACTCAGAAACGAGACACCATCACCTACTGGTTACGAGACACCACACTTGTCAATCAGGACACTTTGTCATTTGCCGTCGACTATATGATGACAGACACATTAGGTCAACTCGTCATGCAGACTGACACTATAGATGTGATTGCCAAAACACCTTATGCCAAGCGACAGAAAGAATTGCAGAAGGAGATAGAAACATGGCAGAAGGAACAGGAAAAGCTAAAGAAGCGAGATGAGCCTTACGACAGCATCTATCCTGCTAAAGCATTAATGCCCAATTATAAAATCCCATCGTCGATGAATCCTGATAGTCGGCTCACGATAGAAATGCCTATACCACTACAACGATACGACACGGCCAGTATCCATCTCTATTCTCAAATAGACTCTTTGTGGTATCAAGCACCTTTCGAAATGATTCAACGAGACTCTGTTATGAGAACCTTCGAAGTGAAAGCCGACTGGCGTCCAAATACTGAGTATAGCTTCGAAGTGGACTCTGCTGCTTTTGTCGATCTTCATGGGTTGGTATCAAATGCCTTCAAACAAGGTATCAAAGTGAAAAGTCTCGACGAATATGCAACAATCACCTTACAACTTAGTGGTATCAGCGATACTTCTGTCATTGTACAGTTGCTTGACAAGAGTGATAATGTTGTAAAAGAAGTGAAAATGACTGCTAACGGACAAGCCAAATTCCTTTATGTGACCCCCGCTGTCTATTATTTCCGTGCCATTGCCGATCGGAATGGTAATGGTGTTTGGGATACAGGTGTCTACGATCAAGATATCCAACCAGAAGATGTCTATTACTATCACGAAAGTGTGGAGGCCAAAGCAAAGTGGGATATTTCCAAGTCATGGAACCTCACTGGACACAAGCGATTCAAACAAAAGCCTGGTGCTATCACAAAGCAAAAGGCAGACAAGGAGAAGAAAAAGCTGCAAAATCGCAATGCCGACCGAGCTCGTAAGCTAGGCATTGAATATGTTAAGAAACAAGTGGTCAAATAATATACAAACATTGAAATAAACTTAAAGAGAATAGAACTATGAGTAAGATAAAGAACCTCATGAGTGGTCTTATCAAGAGCACTTTACTCGTTGGACTCCTCACATTATTGCCCCTTCGAGCCAATGCTCAATGTGGCATTGAAAACTTTGCCTTCAAGTCTGGCGAATTTTTAAGCTATGACCTCTACTTTAATTGGAAATTCGTATGGGTCAAGGTTGGTACAGCCAGCATGTCTACAGTCAAATCACGTTACAAAGGTCAGGATGCCTTCCGTTCCAGCCTCATCACACGTGGCAATCAGCAATTAGACAATGTGTTTATCATGCGTGACACCCTACTTTGCTATACCAACACAGATTTGGCACCTCTATATTTCCGTAAAGGTGCTTTGGAAGGCAAACGATATTATGTGGATGAACTGTGGTATACCTATCCGAAAAGTAATTGCCATCTGAAGATGCATCGCATTGATGCAGATGGTGAACAGATTTGGAAAGAGGCAGAATACAAAGATTGTATCTACGACATGATGAGTATCTTTCTACGTGCTCGCAATTTCGATGCCTCCAAACTGAAAGAGGGCGAGAATATCCCCATGCCTATTAGCGATGCTAAGAACTTAGCAAACTCGTGGCTCAAATATACAGGTAAAACAACATTGAAGATGAAAAACGGATCTGCCAAATATCGTTGTCTCGTATTTTCATTTATTGAAAGAGAAAACGGACAGAACCACGAACTGATACGTTTCTACATCACAGACGATAAGAACCACCTGCCTGTTCGTCTGGACATGTTTTTGAGTTTTGGTTCTGCCAAAGCTTATCTGACAGGTTACAAGGGACTGCGCAACCCTATGGAGTCAAAGGTGGAATAATACGAAACTTGGACGGAATTGCGTTCTATTTCAACATGATACCAGTAAATATTCTGCCCGAGCGTATGCCAAGTCGACGAGCAGAGAAATAACGCTCGTGTTGAATAAACGTACAAAAAGGTGAGACTTGAATATGTGATTCTTCAACTCCCATTTGTAAGAGTTGCAGACGGTTACATACAGGCAAGTTAATATGCCATTTAGCTTCCTTTCGACTAATGGCTTGCATATCAAATCCTGCTTGTTCAAAGGCATCATACACTTCATCACCTACTTCAAAACTCTCTAAACTGATACCAGGTCCTATCTGCGCTACAAGATCAGAAGGACGTGAACCATAGACTTGTTTCATTTTTTGAATAGACTTTTCGACTATCCTATTTACCGTTCCTCGCCAACCAGCATGAATAGCACAAATGGCTTGTTGCCGAGGATCATATAGCAACACTGGGATACAATCTGCAGTAGATACGCCAATACAAACGCCTTTTAGGTTCGTCATGATAGCATCTTTCCCCTCCATTTCTTCCAATCGTTTCTGGACCGTAAGTTGCATCAGATTGTCATCTATCTGTACCATCTCTGTTAAATGAACCTGATGAGGCATCAGCAAATGATCATCAGTAATACCTAACCATTGGCACAATGCTTCACGATTCGTTCGAATGGCTTTATCGTCATCACCACAATAGATGTTGATATTAAATGCCGCATAAGGACCAATGCTATAGCCTTCTTGTCGAGTACTGCTAAACGCTATCACATCCTTACCTAATTGATATTCATCCAATTGGGGTTGTTTCATATAAAAGAAATATTTGACGCTGTATTTGAGCACAAAGGTAACATATTTATAGAGAAAAAAAGAAAGATATTTGCAGAAATGCATGATTCTTTGTACTTTTGCACATGATAATGAACGAACAAACATACAAATTATGGAGAAAATTCAGGTATACGTTGAGCAATTGGTAACAGCATGTGGCATCACGGGGGATACTGTTAACTTCATCACTCATACTATTTTAGCGGTAGTGGTTTTTGCGTTAGCCTTCCTGTCTGGTTTGCTTTGCAGGAAGCTATTAATACCCGTTATTCTGAAGTTGACAGCCAAGACAGAAGCGACATGGGACGATGTTATGTTTAATGAACGGGTACTGGTATCAGCAAGTCGTATTGTGCCTGCTATTGTTATCTGGCAATTACTACCTTGGACTTTCTTCGATTTCCCAACTGCAAGGGAAGTTTTAGCCAGAGTGACAGCTATTTACATCACTTTGATGTCTGTTCGTACTGTCATTGTGTTTACCAACTCATTAAAACAATTGGAAGCAAGCAAGGGTACTACTCAGCAACGCTCAGCTCGTCAACAATATATTAATTCATTGTGTGGTGTCATCAAGATTATCATTATCTTTATTGCAGTCATTGTGGTTATTGCCATTATTCTCAATAAAGACCCATCTAAGTTATTTGCAGGTCTTGGTGCTGCATCAGCCATTCTGATGTTGGCATTTCAGGATACCATTAAAGGACTGGTAGCTGGCATTCGACTGACAACCAACGATATGGTACATATTGGTGACTGGATTACAGTACCTTCTGCAGGAGCTAATGGACGAGTAGAAGAAATCAGTCTGACAACCGTGAAAGTTCGCAATTTTGATAATACTATCATCACTGTGACACCCCAAACACTGGTTGATGGCTCTTTTCAGAATTGGGTTGGCATGGAACAGAATGAAGGTAGGAAACAGACACGCAAGGTTTATTTCGATTTCCGTTCTATCGTGTTGGATGAAGAAGGCGTAGCTAATATCACGAAGTTCCGCCATCACTTGGAGCAATGGCTGAAAGCCAATCCCAAAGTGATTGGTGAGAAGAATCCGTTAGTTCGACAGGCAGAGGCCTCGCAAGGTGGATGTTGTCTGGAACTGACCTTCTGGTTGCATGCACAGGCTTGGGCTGACTTCGAACATGATACAGCTGATATTATGGAATATGTTTTTGCCTGTAGCAACTCCTATGGGCTGAGAATATACCAACAATTCCCAGAACAATAGGAATCATCCTGTCATTTCCTAATTACGCGTCCATAGGAAGACTAAAGATAAAGCGGGACCCTCCTGAGTTGTATGAGGTGTCGAGAATGACCTCACCTCCCATACGACGGGCTATGGAACGGGCTACAGGAAGTCCGATTCCTGTGCCATCATAGAACTCATTCAGTTGCACAAACTCATCAAAGATATGCTCAGCCTCCTCTTTAGCAATACCAATACCAGTATCTTCCACCACATATTCAATCATCTGCGAATTCTTTTGGACAAACAGCCTCACCGTTCCTCGTTTGGCTAATTTTGCCAATGGATGTTTCTCGTGCAGGAATTTCTGAGCATTGTCAAGCAACATGACTAAAGCCTGTATTGCCTGTTGCAGATTGGTGCGCAGTTGGATGTTTTCTACCTCTGGAGCAATCTGCATATCAAAGACGATATCATCATTCTGCGATATACGAGAAGTATCTGCCGCCTGTGCTGCAATCTGAATGGCAGGCACATAATCTGAACGTTCTATTACTGTACGACTATTGGCATCACTCATTGCCAACATCTTGTTGACTAATTCTGTTATACGCCTTGTGTTCTCAGTAATACGCATACTGACATCTGCCTTAGTGTCATTGTCCAATGTCACATCTGGCGTAGTAATCACTTGTGTAAAACCAGAGAGAACATTCAGTGGTGTTCGTATCTCGTGAGATATCTGCTGAATAAAGTTAGTCTTCATTCTCGACGATTCCTCAGCCTTAGCATTGGCTACTTTCAGTTCCTTATAGCTCTGTTCAAGACGTTCGTTGCTATCTACCAGTTTCTCGTGTTCTATCTCCAACTTTGCTGCAGCCCTATGACTATAGAAGATAAAGAGCAACAAAGCCAGAACTACTAGTGCACCAATGCCCATGAGATAGCGTGAGCGCTGGAGCTTGCTTTGAATCTCCAATTCATCAACTCTATAGAGCGTATTCAGTTCGTCTAACTGCATGCGCATTTCTCGAGTAAAAGTAGAGTCTTTACCCAAATAAAGGCTACGATAAATAGCAGCAGCTTCCTGACCCTTTCCCATGCTAGTAAGAATATCAGCACGTAACAATGGGATATCGCCACCCGCTTTAAGGTTCATATGTTGCAGGCTATCACAATAGAGAAGAGCGTCCTTCGCCTTTCCTTGCGCTAATGCATGCTTAGCTCTAACCAGACAAATTCTATAGTTTGCCAATGGAGTATTGTGTTCTAAGGCCATCTGTTCTGCCTCTCGCAGATCATTCTCGGCATCATCAAAACGTTTCATACCAGTCAGGGCTGAGGCACGATTACATTTGCAGGCTATCCAGGTTCCAAGCAATTGCTTGCGTGATTTCTTATGTTTCACCATGCGCTCCCTGATATTGTCTTCCCACTCTTTGGTGTAAGACAATTGCTGTTTAAAGTCCTTCTTCTCTCCAAGGGTCTGACAGAGATAATCATAGGCGTTCGTCAACACTTCTGCATCTCGATAACTGTCTATTAACTGTCCCAAACATTGCTTGAACACATCTACAGCTTGGTCATACTGACCAATACTCTCGTAGATAATACCCATTAGCTGATAAGCTATGGCTCGTCCAAAATTGTTTTGTCTGGAATTGGCATCATCAAGAATTGTCTGAGCCTCACGAAGAGCAGTCTGGACACGTCCTGTATAAAGATATATATTGGTCTTGCTGTCCCAGGTATCATAATAGCGCTCCCATTCCCCGTGGTGCATAAACCACGTCATCTGCACAGGAGCCTCAGCCAACAGAATACTATCAGCAGCATGATTCGTCATCGTAACTATCTTGTTCCATCTCAGATTGGCCTGTGCTTCGAAATTATTCTGTGTTTCTTCAAAGGCTATCCACTCGTCAAGACACTCCAAAATCTCTTTAACCTTACCTTTTTCCTCTACAGCAGCCAGCAACTGTTTGTAGGCCTCCGACTTCTCACTGTCTTCCATATCTGGAATTACCTTTCGCAATGAGTCAATATCAACTGCAAAGGTTATTGCCTGAACAAGAGTGAATACTAGTAATACAAGAATCTTTTTCATTTGATTTTTATTATTGTTTAAAGGTAGTATATAGATTCAGGACCCATGCAAAACAAAAGGTCGAGAATTGAAAGGTTTTGCTGAAAGCCATGCTTCTGTTGAAACACCTGCCAATATGTTTTAGGCTGAAAGTCTGGGTCAGGCAGAGGGTGCTTGGCATGAATAACCTCACGATAGTCATGAGGATGCTCTATCACATAATCCTTTGTATATTCTACTTGGGGATGGAAATCTATGAGTTCACACACTTTCTGACGAATAACTTCATTGAAATCGACCAGATAATCGTACTTCTGCTCGAAGAAAGGATGCAAATCGTCTGCATAATAATCGAAGAAAGGACTCTCGCTATAGGCACTCTGCAAGGCATTCCAATGGATGCGACGCCACTGGTTGTGGTCACTAATGCGCAAATCCTTTGTCAACATCTTAGTATCGTCTGTATGTTCTACTGGTACTGTCAGCGCTTGCATACCATTAGCTGTTGCAATGACACAACGATTACGATAGGTCTGTTTCTGATAAGAATCATACTGCTCTATCATACAGTTGTTGAAACGATAGAGCTTCTGATACCATTGAATAGGTCCAAAGTATGTTGTCTGTAAGAGTGCTGTCATCATGGTAGTCTCAGATCATTTCTATTATATATTACTGTCATCACCTTACCAATAATGCTACTCTCTGGGATAAACCCTAAATGGCGAGAGTCTGCAGGATTTAGGCGATTGATGGATTCCAACCAGTAATAGTCTGTCTTGGCACACGTCTTCAGACCTGGAACCAACAAAGGACCTTCTAAGGTACTGATAGTGTCACCTGGGACAGCAGTACAACGGGCAATACATATTCCTGTAATAGAATCGCATGGCGCTGTGAAAGCAACTATATCGCCTTTTTTAACAGGTTGGCGCATCAGACGACTATATGGCAGAAGCCCATTACCCGCTATGCGAAGTCCGTAGCTGCACCGATTGATAAGCAGCCTGTCACCATCTTGGAAGATGGGGGAAAGCCCTGTACCGCTGATGGTATGAATGGAAAGTGCCAAAGTACGAACAGCCAGCATCAAAGCAAATGCTGATACAAAGGCTATCACGTACTTCAGCCAGTTTGCCATATTTAACCTTTTACTTGATATTATCTACAAAGCGGAACAGACGATTCCAACGGATGCCTGAGAATCCGCTACGATCAGGATCTGAACTCCACCAGATAAAGATTGGCTTGCCCACGATATGGTCTTCTGGCACAAAGCCCCAATAACGTGAATCCAACGAATTGTGGCGGTTATCGCCCTGCATCCAATAGTAGTCCATCTTGAAGGTATACTTGGTAGTCTCCTTGTCGTTGATGTATATCTTGCCGTCCTTCACCTCCAGCTTGTTACCTTCATAGGTGCGGATAGGACGCTCGTAGATGGGCAGATTCTTCAGCGTCAAGTCGATGGATTCACCCTTCTTCGGAATCCAAATGGGTCCATAGTTGTCGCGAGTCCAGTGCATGTTGCCATTCAAAGGATAGATATCCAACTCGCTACTGTCTCTATTCAGCTCGATGCTTTCTACCAAGTCCTTCTGCTTCTTCAACTCTTCAACAGCGTGATTAGTCAAAGGCATGTAACCCTGAGTGTTAAGGCTCATCATATCTTCCATCGTGATGCCCAACTCTTTCATGATGTCGTCATTGAGTCGTTGTTTCAACTTAACATGATAGGTATACTGCACATTATCCGGCTCTTTATTGGCCTTCCCGTCGAGATATACAATATGGTCTTTAATCTGCAGAGTTTGTCCTGGCAATCCTACACAACGCTTCACGTAGTTCTCTCTGCGGTCCGTTGGACGGGTATCCACCAATCCATATTCCTGAGGATTCTGCGCAATCGTCTGTTTACCTGTCTGATAGATGGTATTGAAATAGAGAGGCAGCTGTTCCTGTGTCAGAGAATCAGGATTAGGACGCTGGGGATAAGTCTGGTAACCTATCTGATAGCACATCTGATAGTAGTCGTAAGCCTGATACTGAGGTGCTGAGCAAATGGTGTCGCCAGCAGGGAAGTTGAAGACGACGATATCGTTCAACTCTACCTTACCTAAACCTTTCACTCTGCGATAGTCCCAATGAGGCCATTCTATATATGACTTACACTGAAACAGGGGCATTGTATGCTGTGTCAGAGGCATCGTCAATGGTGTCTCAGGAATACGAGGACCATAGCTCACCTTCGATACGAAGAGGTAGTCACCTGTCAGCAACGACTTCTCTAACGAACTTGATGGAATGACGTAATTCTGGAAGAAGAACAGGTTGATGAAGTAGACAGCCACTAAGGCAAACACCAAAGCATCGACCCACGACATCACCCATTTGACAGGACCTTCAGAATCTTTCCACCACTGCCACTTGATTTTCTTCGTGATATAGACGTCGTAGATGAAAGGAATGACGAGCAATCCCCACCATGAGCCTACCCAATAGAGGAACAACAGGTAAAGTATTAATACGCAGATGAACTTTGCCCACTGCACTTTCATATTCAGCTTTTTCTTTTTCTCCATGTTCTTAGAATTTAAACATATCTGATATCGTCAACAGTCCCTGATGCTCCTTAGTGTACTCTGCAGCAAGTACTGCTCCTAAGGCAAAGCCCTGACGAGAGTGAGCATCGTGGGTAATGGTGATGATGTCTGCCTCAGAATCGTAGCGAACGGTATGAATACCAGCCACCTCACCACGACGGATATGGTCGATGCGCAGCAGTTTGGGATCTGTTGTATCCTCTGCCCACGCTTCTTTACGCTCAATATTATCCAGTATGCCTTCTGCCAAAGTAATCGCTGTACCACTGGGATGGTCGAGTTTATGCACATGGTGTGTCTCTTCCATCTCCACATCGTATTGTGGGAACTGGTTCATAATCTTAGCCAGATACTTGTTGACAGCACTGAAGATAGCCACACCTATGGAGAAGTTTGATGCCCAAAACAGCGTCTTTCCCTCTTCTGAACACATGCGCTTCACGTCATCACCATGTTCTTTCATCCAACCAGTAGAGCCAGAAACAACCTTTACACCATGTTTGAAAGCCCGCAGATAGTTGCCGTATGCAGCCTGCGGAGCCGTAAACTCTATCGCAACATCAGCACTCTTAAAGGCCTCTGAATCGAAGTCCTCCTGATTGTCGATGTCGATAATACTCACAATCTCATGACCACGACTCAAGGCTATCTGCTCTATCATTTTACCCATCTTGCCGTAGCCTATTAAAGCTATTTTCATAATAATAATGTATTAATACGCTGCAAAGGTAACGAAAATCAATGAAATACGAAAGGATTTAATCGTTTTTTATTAACTTTGCAGCATGTTAATGAATGAGAAAACGCAGGATTTTATTCGCCAGCACGTTGATGACGATGTGCGAAAACTGGCCTTGCAAGGAGTTAAGGATGCCGAAGTAGACCTGACAATGGCTCTTCAGCAGATTGCCGGCAGGCAGACAGCACGACGGAAATTACCTTCGTGGGCTGAGGTCGAGAGCATTATTTATCCTCCTCATCTCAATATGGAGCAATGTTCCTCTGAACAGACTGCCCGTTATAAAGCCAGAATTGCTGGCAAGGGTGACAGAATGGTTGATCTGACAGGTGGCTTTGGTATTGATTTCTACTGGATGTCGCAAGGCTTTCAGCATCGCCAATACATCGAGCAAAACGAAGCACTTTGTGCCATTTCATCGCACAATTTCCACCAATTATCCTTAACATGTTCCGTCTGTTGCTGTGATACAGCAACTTACTTGGCAACAATGCCCCACGCCGACTTAGCCTATCTTGACCCTGCCCGCAGAAACGAACACGGAGGGCGCACTTATGGCATTGGGGACTGCTCGCCCAACGTATTAGAACTGATGCCTCTACTGATGGAGAAAGCTGATCGAGTCATACTGAAGCTGTCGCCTATGTTGGATTGGCGCAAGGCGGTGGGTGATATCCAACAGCTAAGAGCTAATAGCCAAGAGCCTATTGCCTTTGTCAACGAAGTACATATCATCAGCGTTGACAACGAGTGCAAAGAGCTGTTGTTGGTCATCAGCAAGAAGCAAACAGAAAGCCTGCGACTTGTTTGCGTCAATGGGGATAGTAGCTTCGAAATTATTCCCACGCTGGGAACAAATAATTCCCACGCTGGGAATAAAATATTCCCACGCTGGGAATATTCTTCAAGCTCCCTGCTCTCTGACACTCCCCTTTATCTTTACGAGCCGAATGCCAGTATTATGAAGGCGGGATGCTTTAAGGAGATAGAAGAAAGGTTCCCTGTAGAGCAGATTTCTTTGAACTCCCACCTCTTCCTTTCTTCCGTTGAAATCGGCGATTTTCCTGGCAGAAAGTTTCAAGTATTATCTATTTCATCGATGAACAAGCAGGAGCTTCGCCAAAGCTTGGAAGCCATCCAGCAAGCCAATATTGCTGTCAGAAACTTCCCTTTGAGTGCAGAACAGCTGCGCAAAAAGCTGCGTTTAAAAGATGGTGGCGACGTCTATATCTTTGCCTCAACACTGGCTTCTGGGGCCCATAAGTTGTTCATTTGCCGTAAAATTGGTTAAATTGTTTGGGATTCTCCCCTTTTTTAGCTACCTTTGCAAGAATTAAAGCATTAAAGAATATGCCATCAATAGAGATTCGGAAAGTTAGCAACAAGAAAGAACTCGATGCTTTCATCCAGTTCCACTACGACCTGTATCGTGGTAATGCCTACGATGCACCCAACCTGTATACTGACGAAAAACACACGTTGAGTAAGGATAAAAATGCAGCCTTCGAGTTTTGCGAGGCAGAATACTTTCTGGCCTATCAGGGCGATAAGGTGGTAGGACGCATTGCAGGCATCATCAACCACAGGGCTAACGAGCGATGGGAAAGTCAGACCGTTCGTTTTGGATGGATAGACTTCGTCGATGATATCGAAGTGAGCCGTGCTTTGCTAGGCGCAGTAGAAGATTGGGGCAGACAAAAGGGGATGACAGAAATCGTAGGTCCCTTGGGCTTTACGGATATGGACCCAGAAGGTATGCTTATTGAAGGTTTCGACCAGTTAGGAACAATGGCCACTATCTATAATTATCCTTACTACCCTCAGCACATCGAGCAGATGGGAGGCTTCGTCAAGGATAACGACTATGTGGAATACAAGCTTATTGTTCCCAAGGACGGACTGCCAGAAAAGTATAAAAAGGTGGCCGAGATGGTGATGAAACGGTATAATCTGCATCCCATGCATCCTAAGCGCAGTCAGGTGTTTGGCAAAGAGCAGTATGGTCGCAAGGTGCTCGATGTCGTCAATAAGTCGTTCGGCCATCTCTATGGCTATTCACAGATGACGGAACGTCAGATAGACGAATATCTGAAGATGTACTTCCCCATGCTCGATATGGAGATGCTCTGCTTGATAGAAGACTGGAACACTCCCAACCACGAGGTTATTGGTGTGGGTATCTCGATTACCAACATGACGCGAGCCCTGCAGAAGTGTAAGAACGGACGCCTCTGGCCCTTTGGCTGGTGGCATTGTCTGAAGGCGCTGAAGTTCCATAAGGCTGAGTGCCTTGACCTGATGCTCATTGGCATCCTGCCAGAGTATCAGCAGAAGGGCGCCAATGCCTTGCTGTTCTACGACCTCATTCCCAAATACCAGAAGTTCGGCTTTAAATGGGGCGAAACCAACGTGGAAATGGAAACCAATGAGAAGGTGCAGAGCCAATGGCAGTACCTGGAACACATACAACATAAACGCAGAAGATGCTATAAGAAAAGCTTATGAGTGAAGAGAATAACATAATCCCCCAAGAAGAAGTCGTCAAATATGACGACGACAACATTCAAACCCTATCTGGCCTGGATCATATCCGCTTACGTCCTGGTATGTATATCGGACGTCTGGGCGACGGCACCTCAGCAGAAGATGGTATTTACGTCTTGTTGAAGGAAGTTTTCGACAATTCTATCGATGAATTCAAGATGCGGGCAGGCGATCGTATCGAAGTCAATGTGGAAGACAACCTCCGCATCTCTGTTCGTGACTATGGTCGAGGCATTCCTCAAGGCAAGCTCATCGAGAGTGTCAGCATCCTGAATACTAGCGGTAAGTTCGACTCCAAGGCTTTTAAAAAGTCTATTGGCTTGAATGGTGTGGGTGTGAAGGCTGTCAATGCTCTGAGTTCGCATTTCGAGGTGCGCAGCTATCGTGAAGGAAAGGTTCGCAAAGCAGTCTTTGAGTGTGGCAAACTGATTTCTGACGTGACAGAGCCTTCGCAGGACGAGAATGGTACCTATATCTATTTCGAGCCAGACAATACGAAGTTCCAGAACTATCAGTTTCACGATGAAATCGTGGAAAACATGCTTCGCAACTATACCTATCTGAATACTGGCTTAACTATCATGTATAATGGTCGACGCATCCTTTCACGTCATGGATTACAGGATTTGCTGAAAGACCGCATGACCAACGATGCCCTCTATCCTATCATCCATTTGCAGGGTGACGACATCGAGGTGGCCTTTACCCATGCTAATCAGTATGGTGAGGAATACTATTCATTCGTCAATGGCCAGCATACCACCCAAGGTGGAACCCACCAGAGTGCCTTTAAGGAGCATATCGCCAAGACCATCAAGGAATTCTTTGGCAAATATGAGTATGGCGACATTCGAACAGGTATTGTTGCAGCCATCGCTATTAATGTGGAAGAACCTGTCTTCGAAAGCCAGACGAAAATCAAGCTGGGTTCGACTGTGATGTCGCCAGATGGAGATACTATTAATAAATATGTAGGCGACTTCATCAAACAACAGGTCGACAATTATCTGCATATCCATCAGGATGTAGCTGAGGTCATTGAAGGCAAGATCAAAGAGTCAGAACGTGAGCGCAAAGCAATGGCTGGTGTCACCAAGCTTGCTCGTGAACGTGCCAAGAAGGCCAATCTGCACAATCGCAAGCTTCGTGACTGTCGTATCCATTTCTCTGACGTGAAGAATGATCGTAAAGAAGAATCATGCATCTTTATTACGGAGGGTGATTCTGCCAGCGGAAGCATCACTAAGAGTCGTGATGTCAATACACAAGCCGTCTTCTCGCTTCGTGGTAAACCTCTGAACAGCTTTGGTCTGACGAAGAAAGTGGTTTACGAGAATGAGGAGTTCAATCTTCTGCAGGCTGCTCTCGACATCGAAGAAGGTCTCGATACGCTGAGATATAATAAGGTGATTGTTGCTACGGATGCCGATGTCGATGGCATGCATATCCGTCTGCTCATCATTACCTTCTTCCTTCAGTTCTTCCCTGAACTCATCAAGAAGGGACACGTCTATGTGTTGCAGACTCCTCTTTTCCGTGTTCGCAACAAGCGTACGAAGATTAAAAACAAGGAAATGCGCGAGGATGGCAAGAAAGGTGATTTCGTGACTCGTTACTGCTATAGTGAGGAGGAACGCCTGAAGGCCATCCAAGAGTTAGGACCAGACCCAGAGATTACGCGATTTAAAGGACTTGGTGAAATATCTCCTGAAGAATTTGCTGGTTTCATCGGCCCTGATATGCGTTTGGAGCAAGTAACCCTTCATAAGAACGACCAGGTACAGAAACTGTTGGAATACTATATGGGTAAAAACACGATGGAGCGCCAGAACTTCATCATTGATAACCTCGTCATTGAGGAAGACAAGCCAGAAGATTATGAATATGAATAAAAACATGATGACAGCGCTTATATTGCTGCTCTTTCTCTCTATAAATGCCAATGCCCAGCTTCGCATCAATTTGGGCGATGAGTCTCCACTGCGTAAGTTGCAGATTGCAGAGGTAGCTATCTCAAACCTTTATGTAGACAGTGTTGACGAAAAGAAACTGGTGGAAGATGGTATTAAGGGTATGCTTGAAAAACTGGACCCCCACTCTACTTATTCCACACCTAAGGAGGTTAAAGAAATGAACGAGCCTCTTCAGGGCAACTTCGAAGGCATTGGCGTGCAGTTCAATATGGTGGAAGACACGCTGCTGGTCATCCAGCCTGTCAGCGGAGGTCCTTCAGAAAAGAAGGGCATCATGGCTGGCGATCGTATTGTATCCGTCAATGACACAGCAATTGCGGGTGTTAAGATGTCGAAAGAGGAAATCATGAAGCGACTGCGTGGTCCCAAAGGAACCAAAGTGAATCTGGGTGTTGTACGTCGTGGCATCAGCGATACCTTATCTTTTGTTATCGTTCGCGACAAGATTCCTATGAAATCGATAGATGCCACATTCATGATTCGTAAGAATGTTGGCTATATTCGAATAGGCAACTTCAGTGCCACTACTCACGATGAGCTATGCGAGAGTTTGAAGAACTTGAAGAAACAAGGTATGAAGTCGCTCATCCTGGACTTGCAAGAGAACGGAGGCGGCTATCTGCATGCTGCTGTCGAAGTGGCTGATGAATTCCTGGAAAAGGACGATCTGATTGTCTATACCAATGGACGTAATGCCCCACGTAGTGAATATAAGGCTAAGAGTGGCGGACTCTTTGAAAAGGGAAAAGTCATTGTTTTGGTTGACAGCTACACAGCTTCTGCTGCAGAGATTGTGTCTGGCGCTATTCAAGACCACGACAGAGGATTAGTTGTGGGACGTCGCACCTTTGGAAAAGGATTAGTACAACGTCCTATCGACCTGCCTGATGGTTCTATGATCCGCCTTACTATAGCCCACTATTACACGCCATCTGGACGCTGCATCCAAAAGCCTTACGAGAAGGGAAAGCAGAAGGATTATAATATGGATGTGTATAATCGTCTGAAGAGTGGCGAGCTGATGAGTGCTGACAGCGTCCACTTTGCTGACTCGCTGAAGTATTATACACTCAAGAAACATCGTGTTGTCTATGGTGGTGGAGGCATTATGCCTGACGAATTTGTACCTCTTGACACCACAAAATATACTCGATTCCATCGAGAACTGGCTGCAAAATCAATAATTATCAATACCACCCTGCATTATGTCGACGAATATCGAAAGGCCTTAAAGCAACAATATCAGACCTTTGACGACTATCGCCAGCACTTTGAAATACCTCAATCTATGATTGATGGCATCATAGCTGAAGGCGATAAAAAGAACGTGCGTCCCAAGAACGATGAAGAACTGGAACGCACATTACCTTATCTTCGCCTGCAACTGAAGGCACTGATAGCTCGCGACCTGTGGGATATGAATGAGTATTTCTCAATCATGAGCGAAGCTGACGATGCCCTGCAGCGAGCCTTACAGCTCCTTTAGGCGTGCTGCCATTGCCTTTCCTAAGGCCTCACATTGTGCCTTTGTCTCTGGCGTCAGGCTCTGTTTGATTTCTACTGGCTCACCCACTGCCTCATAGTGTAGGTGTTCGTCATTCCATTTCTGAATCTCTGCAACAGCCTTAGAAGCCCAGCCGAAAGAGCCAAACCATCCTAACAAGTGGTTCTTGATGTCCTTGCCTGCAAGTTCAGACAGTAGCACATCCATCTCATGATACAGAGCTGTATTGTATGTTGGTGCACCAACAATCAGACCCTTATAGCGGAACACATCACGAATAATATAAGAGTGGTGAGTCTTCGAAACATTATACATCACGATATTCTTCACACCAGCTTCTGAGGCAGCACGTGCTATCACCTCTGCTGCACGCTCTGTATTGCCATACATGGTACCATAGCAGATAACCAATCCTGGCTCCGTCTCATACTTTGACATACGATCATATTCTGCTACCACCTTATTAATATATTGGTGCCATACTGGGCCGTGGGTTGCACAAATATAGTCTAACTTGACATCAGCCAGCTTCTTCAGAGCGTTCTGCACAGGGGTGCCATACTTACCTACAATGTTAGAATAGTAGCGAACCATCTCAAGCCAGAAGGTGTCACAATTGATTTGCTCGTCAATCACTCCTCCATTTAGGGCGCCAAAGCAACCAAAGGCATCGCCACTGAAGAGTGTTGTGCCACACAGCGTCACCATCGTCTCAGGCCAGTGAACCATAGGCGTCAGCACAAAGTTCAATGTTTGCTTGCCTAATGCCAAAGTATCACCATTCTTCACCTCGATGGTTCCATCTGTGATACCATAGAATCCCTCCATCATCTGGAAAGTCTTCTTGTTGCCAACAATCTGAATTTCAGGATAGTACTTCTTAATCAGAGCAATGCTGCCACTGTGGTCTGGTTCCATATGGTTTATCACCATATAGTCGATTTTCCTATCGCCAATCACCTCATGAATATGTTCGATGAATTGGGTGAAAAAGTCCACTTCAACTGTATCAATCAGACACACCTTCTCATCGTCGATGAGGTAAGAGTTATAACTAACGCCATTAGGTAATGGCCAAAGACCTTCGAACAACGACTTATTACGATCGTTGACACCAACATAATAAATGTTTTCAGTAATTTTCTGCATAGTTGTATTATTGTTTTAGAGTTCGTTTTCTGCTTGTGCTAATGCTTCTTCCAGAGCCTCTTTCTGCTGTTTACCAAACTCGGGCGAAACATAATTGTAGAGACTGCGACATACCTCCATTGAGAATTTCTTGCCTTGCTCAACAATGTTGTCCCACTGTTCTTCGCTTAATCCTTGTTCCAATTGTTCACGAGTGATGCCGTTCAGCAGCAATCCATAAATGAAACCAGCATTGAAGTTGTCACCAGCGCCAACAGTACTACTGGTTTCCATCTTTTCTATTGGATATTGTTTCTTCATCCCATTGTCAGCAAACAGCTGAATGGGGTCTGAAGCCTGCGTATAAATAAACTTCTTGGTATAGAACATGATTTGAGAACGATACACCTGTTCTGCATCTTTCTTCTTGAATAGAATCTCAAAGTCTTCCGATGAACCACGCACGATGTCTGCCAACTCAAAATTCTCCAACAGGTTGGGAGTAATCTTTAGTACCTCATGCTGATGGGAAGCACGGAAGTTGACATCATAATAAAGAATTGCTCCACGTTCACGAGCATAGTCCAAAAAACCCTTTACCTGAGGACGAATAACGGGGTTCAGGACGTAATACGAGCCAAAAAGCACGATATCATCTGGCTGAACGTCAGGGAAAGAGAAATCAAGTCTGTCGTGGGGATGATCCTTATAAAAGACATAGTCGGCATCGTTCTTTTCATTAAGAAATGCCAACGACAAAGGTGATTTCGACTCAGGATAAACATAGACATTATCAGACTGACAACCATTCTCTTCCAGAAAGTTGATAATCATCTTTCCCACCCTGTCATTGCCTGTCTCGCTGATAAACGTAGTATTCACACCTGCTCTGCTCAGCGAGATGATGGCATTGAAGGTTGAACCACCAGGCAGGGCATGAATAGGCTGATTATCACGAAAGATAATGTCGAGCACTGTTTCACCAATTCCTATAACTTTTCGCATTGTTTTATGTTTTTGCTTGCAAAGATACAAATTAATTCTTAATTCCCAATTCTCATTTCTTATTTATTTTGTACCTTTGCAGCCGAATATGACAAAATACAATATTACAACACTACCCAATGGACTGCGTGTCATCCATCTTCCGTCACTATCGCCAGTGGTCTATTGTGGCATTGGCATCAATGCTGGAACACGTCAGGAAGCTGATGGCGAAGAGGGGTTGGCGCACTTCTGCGAACATGTCAGCTTCAAAGGTACACAACGACGTTCAGCACTTCAAATCCTCAACTGTCTGGAAAGTGTTGGTGGTGATTTGAATGCTTTTACTAATAAAGAGGATACCGTCTTCTATGCAGCTATCTTGAAAGAGCATCTCTCCAAGGCTGTCGACCTGCTTTGCGATATTGTTTTCTGCAGTCAGTATCCTGATGACGAAATCAGACACGAAGTAGACGTTATCTGCGATGAAATCGATAGTTATAATGATTCGCCTGCAGAACTTATCTACGATGAGTTTGAAAACAAAATCTTCCAAGGCCATCCCTTGGGACATAACATATTAGGCACCAAAGCCCAAGTGCAGAGCTATACGCCCAGTTATGCACAACACTTTACCCGTCGATACTATCGTCCTGACAATGCCATCTTCTTTGCCTATGGCGACATCGACTTTGGCAGATTGGTAAAGATGCTGGAGAAAAGTATTCCCCTCGCTGAAGTTAGTCTGCTTCCTACATTAGGCATCACTCTTCAGCCATCTTCTGTCTCCCCTCTTACATCATCTCACCATCAGGCACATGTCATGTTGGGATGTCGTACTTTCAGTTTTGACGACCCACGACGAATGCCGCTTTATCTCCTTAACAACATCTTAGGAGGTCCTGGCATGAATGCCAGACTTAATTTGTCGCTGCGTGAAAAATATGGATTGGTATATACCGTTGAGAGCTCTATGGCCTGCTATAGCGATACAGGTATCTGGTGTGTCTATTTTGGTTGCGACCATCACGATGTCAAACGCTGCATCAGATTGGTGAACCACGAATTAGATCGCATGATGCAACATCAGCTTTCTGAACGACAGTTATCTGCAGCAAAACGCCAACTGAAAGGTCAGCTCACCATCGCCTGTGACAATCGTGAACAGTTTGCCCTCGATTTCGCTAAGAACTTCCTACATCAAGGCAAGGAGCGTGACATCGAGATGGTACTTCAGCAAATCAATGCCATCACAGCCTCGCAAATACAAGATGTGGCCCAGCAACTCTTTGCGCCAGACCACATCCAACAGTTGATTCTGTGATTTTTACTTTATCACAACCTTTCTGCCATTCGTAATATAAACACCCTTGGCATTAGGCTTGCCTTGCAGCTTCCTACCATTGAGGTCATAATAGCTTTCAGCATTCAGCGCAGCATTTTCAACCTCCTCAATGCCTGTCGTTTCGCCCATCATGCTATTGATAGGTACAAATCGTGGTGCAGGCGATTGACCACGATGTACGGTATAGGCCTCGAAGGGACGCACCTGACGATATTCGCGCTCAAAGACGCTACCCTCGTAGTACTGTCCGCGAACCTCACCAATGTTAATTGCCCACACGCTTGGCGACCTGTCTAAACGTAGGAAGGCTGGCACCATTACTATGCTGCTGTCAGCCAAAGACATGACTTTTGGTTCTGTCGCAGGTATCGTCACATTCTCTGATGAGAACGTCACACGACCTGCCAACAAGAACTCTTCAGGATAGGTGGCTACATCGTTAGGCATACTGATAACATAAGGTACGTTAGCCTCTATCTTAGTTGCTGAGAACAAACCATTCTCTCCCAATTGACGCAACCAGAAGTGCTTCGAGCTCTGATTGTTGTTAAACGGAGCTATCGCACCCCACTTCTCGTGAGTAATGTTCTGCACGTCGAAAGGCAGAGCTATTGCCTCCCATCCTCTGCTCACTCCCACCGTCGTCTCCTGGCGGAACTCGCGAGTGTAGTTCACCATCTCAGCAGTAAATGTCTGCGGACAGAACCAGTTGTTATTACCCTCCTTCGCATCTGTCAGCACGATATTCTTGGCAAATCCATTTACTACGACATTCGTGATATTAGATGGAGCCAGAGATTCATTGTTGACATAAACCAGCAGATTGGGATTCTTCACCTTTGCATACTCCCCTTCAGAGATGGTGGCATTGCCTGCCACGATGCTAGCCAGTGAACCACAGTTAACGAAGATGTCGTCCATATTCGTTCCTGCCAGATTAGCAGTGTTGAAGTTGCTTAGATTGAGTGTAATCAGAGATTGGCAACCGTCGAACATCCAGTTCATGCTTGTCACGTTTGTGGTGTTGAAGCTACTCAAATCGAGACTTGTTAGACTAGAACAGCCACTGAACATCGCACTCATAGACTTCACATTAGCAGTGTTGAAGTGGCTCAAGTCAAGGCTCGTCAGGCTAGAACAGCCATTAAACATCCACCACATTTGTGTCACGTTCTCCGTATTAAAACCGCTGACATCAATGCTCTTTAGGCTGGAACAGCCATCAAACATGCTGTACATATCCGTCACATTGTCGGTTTTAAGATATTGCAGTCCCGTAATAGCTGCCAAGTTGCGACATCCATAGAACCACGATCTTGTACTTGTCAATGAAGTGTAGTTTGCAAAAGATTCCTCAAAGACAACCTTTGTTATTGATTCTCTCTGATTGTACCACCCAGAGCTGACACCCACGATTATACCATTCTCATAAGATTCTGTAAACGGTCCAACACTCATACCATTCCTTTCAGCCTTCTTCTCATCATAGTAGAACGTCAGCACAGTATTGTTGTCGCTCAACACTGCATATGGTTCTGGATCTGCTACTACTGGCGTTTCAGGCATAAACTCAACGATAATATCAAGATTGCTGGTCACATTCTGCATCGTGAATGATGCTGCACCAGATGCTGTGGCAGGCAAAACTCCCTGAGTCATATCGTCACCGTTAACTATTAACGAACCCAAATAATAAGCAGAATCTGGATAGAAGAACATCTGGAATGGCCTTCCTGGCTCTATCTCTACCTCGCCAGAATCTCTCACCGTTATCAAACCTGAACTCACCTCACCTTCGCCCCTAACGGTAATATGTGCAAAGAAGTTTGTTGTCGTCGCATTCTTATCCGTTAAGTATCCAGGATTTGAAGTGCCTCCATCAATGTGTGCATAGGCTTGGTCGATATGAGAAGGATCGTAGACAGTACCCATACCACCTACAAGACTTTCACATTGATAGAACATTCTAAGTCCTGATTGCAATGAGTTTGTGCTCCAGTCGTCTCCAACATATATCGTAACTAACTTAGAACAGCCTTCGAACATCTGAGTCATACTCGTCACTTTGGCGGTATTGAAGTTACTCAAGTCAAGCTCCGCCAAACTGCTACAACGATCGAACATTGAACTCAAATTCAGCATATTAGATGTATTGAAACCGCTCAAGTCAAGACTTGTCAAGCTACTACAGTTACGGAACATTGCCTCCATGCTATTCTCAACCTTGGCAGTATTGAAGGCGCTCAAGTCTAGACTCGTCAAACTGCTACACTCTGCAAACATATAATCTACAAAGATTACGTTGTCAGTCCTAAAGCTGCTCAAATCAAGACTTGTCAAACCACTACAGCCACGGAACATGCCACTCATATTTGTTACGTTGTCTGTCTTGAAACCACTCACGTTAAGACTCGTCAGACCTTCGCAAGCAACAAACATGTCACTCATATTCGTCACATTGTCTGTCTTGAAACCGCTTACATCAAGGCTCGTCAAACCTTTGCAACCATAGAACATGCCATCCATATTTGTCACGTTAGCAGTATTGAAGCCACTTAAATCTATGCTGGTCAGACTACTACAATCCATAAACATAGAGTGCATATCTGTTATGGTTTCCGTCTTCAGGTTACTGATGCCTGTAATAGTAGTCAGATTAGTGCAGCCATTGAACCAGTTACCTGTACTGGTAATCGTTGAGCAGTTGGCAAAAGAGGCATCAAATACTACCGTAGTAATATTCTCGCATTGCGAATACCAGCCCCGATCTCTATAATTATCAAAAGGCCCAACACTCATACCATTCCTATCGGCCTTCTTATCATCATAATAGAAGGTAAGGGTATATCTCTTTTCTGTTGCTGCACGGTTAGGAGCAGGTGTTGCTGTTCCATCAGCAGATGTATTCTCTGTCAATACAGCATACGGTTCAGGCTCTGCAGCTCCCTCAACCATAAATCTACGAGTGCTGACTGCTGTCCAGACGCTGTCGATACCCATAGCACGGATGTTCAGGGTGTGCTCGCCAGGAGTGAGTTCAGAGGTATCAATATCGAAGATGGCGGTAGCTGCTGTCGCTGTAGCCACAGGTACAGATATTGCCTTACCTTCGCCTGGATCGTTGTCGTCGATGAAGAATTCAAGTGCTGCCACAGGCAATACGGTAAACACATAGATGGGGTGAGCCATTACTGACGACCAATTACCATTAATGTCCTGCGAACGCAGATAGAGCATGTGGGCACCAGGGGCAATGTCAGCAGTGCTGATTTCGATAGTTACATCTGGTGAGCCAGAAGTAGCCAAGACAGAACCCTTGCCGTAGCCAGGATCGTTGTCAAAGAAGTATTCTACACGAGCCACTTCGTTGCCTGTACTCATCACAAAGATGGGCTTGGACATTGTGGTAGACCACACACCATTGCTGGCCAGCGTTCGGATACAGAGCGTATGAGCTCCCACGCTTAGATTGCTGGTGGGAATGGCGATTTCCAACTCGCCCCCACTCACATTATTTATTACTGTAGCCTGGCCGAAGCCTGGGTCGCTGTCGAAGAAATATTCCGCAGCTGTTACCGTCAGGTTCGACTGGGCCCCTGCCGATGTTGCCAAGAGTGTGGCCACAAGGGCAAGCCATAGTCTAACCTTTCTCATTGCTGTACACCTAACTTAATATTAACTCTGAGTGTCTGTCCTTTCTCCACAGAGGTCGGCATCTCGATGTCGTTGATGTATGGTCCAGCAGGAATACCGGAGATGACGTAAGGGTCATTGCCTGCAAAGGCACCTTTGCCTGCGAACTCTTCAGCTCTTCCCTCAGAAATCTCCTTAACAGCTTTGTCGGTAGTTGCATCTGCAAAAACTTCGCCAATCCCTTCTGCCAACACAAGGTTGTTGGAGTAACTATTTCCAGAGATGTTGTTGATTCTAAAAAATATATTGTTCTCTATGGTGCATCCCGTCAGATAAGTTTCTTGACCATAGTTAATATTGGTTGTGGTTCCCACCATCGTATTATAGGCAATATGTGAATCAGAAAAACGATAGATAACGCCATAATCATCAGATCTGCGGGTAAAAATATTATTGGTAATCTGCGCATTGGGAGCCCATGACGTAGAGGATGTCGAGAGGCACATCACTCTGCCACCAACAAAGTAGTTCTGGTGTACGACACAGTTGCTGGCGCTGGTGGCGATTTTTAAGTCGGTAGCCAGTCTGCAACGTGTAACTACCATATTGGGTTGGCTGAGGTTGACCATGTCTTTGATGTCGAATCCCATAATGATACTACCTGCAGCCTGATTGTAATTACTTGAAACACCACCCAGTATAGCGGAGGGCAAACCCTCAGCAATCGCACCATTCTCGTTGAGCAGATAACCCGGACCTATCAGCACCACACGGTTGGTAATGGTAATGTCTCCATACGACGTGTTACTGCCATCGACCATAATGGTATCTCCTTCTTCTGCAGCGCGAATTGCGTCGGAAATACTGCTGTACGGTGCGCCAGAATTAGTGCGGTTACTTACTCTCAGAATTGTTGCTTGTGCCGTACTGCAAAGGGCAGCAAGGGCAAAGATTAATAGTTTCTTCATCATAATAATTGCTTTTAGTTGTTTAGTAATTTATTCTTCTTTGTGGGCAAAGATAAACAAAAAAAATGAAAGTACCAAGACATTTGGAAGAAAAATAATCGGTGGTATGATGTGATGGTAAGCTGTTTTAACCATCATCTTACCATCACTATTTCTTGTTTTTTGACAGAAATATTAATGATTGAAATTAAAAGGATTAATAGTTTCGTATCGTAACATTATGTGGAACTATCGGTTCCAGCGTATGTTACTAAGGGTTTCAAATAATGATACTGATAGTTCCACATAATGTTACTATAGGCGAACTGCTTTATTATCAATGGCTTAACGGTTTACTTAGGGTAAAACTGCGGTTTACTTAGGGTAAATATCAAGTTTAGTGACGGATAGGTGATGGTAAATAGCATTTATCATCACCCATTAATTGATTGGTAATCAAAAGTTTAGATGAGAAGGTGATGGTAAAAGCTAATATTAGACAAAATGCATAGATGAAAGAAGATAAGTAGCACAATGAAAGGCAGAATACTTTACAATATTAAGCTACACAGATTCAGACGCACGCTTTCAGCTGTTGGCGTACTGACTTGCGAGCCTGTCCAAGACGGTTTTCTACTTGCTTATAGGGAAGTGACAGTTGCTTGGCTATCTCGTTGACCTTCATACCGTCGTAAACGTGAAGGCGATAGATTTCACAACATGCTTTGGGAAGTCGAGCCAAAGAGCGTTCCATACGTTCCATCAGCTGACGGGCATTGATGAGCGATTCCATTTCCCCGATGGAATCGGCGCTTTTCGTGATATGGTGTTCGTATTCTTCATAGACACGACGACGACGGAAATAGTCAGCAACGCTGTGACGGGCCATCGTGTAGACCAGACAAGGCAGGGTCTGGGGGCTGATAAGTGAATGTCCACGAAGCAGGCGCAGGAAAATATCCTGTACCATATCTTGTGCTTCGTCGACATCATTAATACGCACCGCGATGAAATTTACCATCTCATCGCGATGCTCTGAATAATAGTTTGATAATAGTTGGTTGTTATTCATTAATTACTGTTTGTATCGTTCCATCCTCGTTGTAGAACAAACGCTGGATCTTCAGCGAACGCAGATGGGTGATATCATTGGAGGGTACACAGTCGTGATAGCAGAGATACCACTGGCCCTTATACTCTACGATGCTGTGGTGGGTAGTCCAACCTACTACTGGATCGAGAATAACACCCTGATAGCGGAATGGTCCGTAGGGGTTGTCGCCAATAGCATAGCAGAGGTAGTGGCTATCGCCTGTAGAGTAAGAGAAATAATACTTGCCGTTATATTTGTGCATCCAAGAGGCCTCGAAGAAACGGTGAGGATCGCCAGCCTTCATGGGCTCGCCATTCTCGTCGAGAACCACAACGCCACGAGGAGCCTCAGCAAACTGCTGCACATCGTCGCTCATGCGAACTACGCAGCTGTTGATAGCTGGCGCATCGGCAGTTGTAAAGAGCTCACCCTGATGGTCAGGAGCTGCACCCAGGTCGATGAGTCCGTTCTGGTCACCATACTTGCCAAAGATAGGAGCCAAGCCATTGGGCAGCGGATGCCACCACTGGAGCTGTCCGCCCCAGAGTCCACCAAAGTAGCAATACACTTGGCCATCGTCGTCCTTGAATACGCAGGGGTCGATAGAGAACGAGCCACGAATAGGCTTCTCCATAGGTTTGAACGGACCTTCTGGCTTGTCAGCAACAGCTACACCCAGACGGAACACGCCATCGTAGGCCTTAGCGGAGAAGATAAGATAGTATTTGCCATCCTTCTCTACGCAGTCGTTATCCCACATCTGCTTCTCTGCCCAGGGCACATCCTTGACATCGAGAATCACACCATGATCTGTAGCATCGTCATTTTCAACATCATCCCACGAGAGCACGTGGTAGTCCTTCATCTGGAAGTGTCCGCCATCGTCGTCGAAACACTCGCCAGCATCCCAGTCGTGAGAGGGATAGATATACAATCTGCCATTAAACACGTTGGCTGAAGGGTCAGCCATATAGTCGCTGGGGAATAAATACTTTGGTTTCATAATATTCTTGAATTACAATTTATTACTTTTTCTTCTTTTTTCCTTTGGCAGGAACTACTGGTTGCTGGGGCTTCACCAGTTCGATAAGTCTTGGAATAAACGACTTAGGCTGGTTCTGGCGATCAAAGAGCGTCGCATAGTCCGTGCGTCCCTTGATAGGGAAGTCATTACGCCACGAGTTGCCATCGTTCAGACACCAGAAGTTGACACGCATGATGTCCTTACGATGAGTGATCAGCATCTTATAAAAGTCTACCCAGAAATCGCCTATTTCCTTCTCTTTCTCTGGTGTGAGGCCCTTCGTAAAGGGATCCATCTCAGGACGATAGGCAAACTTATCGCTGATATTGGCACCTGAGAATCCATAAGGATTAGGCAACGCAGAGAGGTCGAGCTCTGAGAAGAACGTCTTGACGCCCGTAGCAGCAATCGTCTGAATGCTATGATCGTACTGCTTGATAACGCTGTTGTCGACATTATCCTCCAGAATCATGTGTCCCTGCATACCAATAGCTGTGATGGGCAGTCCTTGCTCGATGAGCGGACGGAAGAAGCGACAAACACCCTCCACCTTCGTTGGCTTATTCATCGAGAAGTCGTTATAATACAGTTCCACATTGGGATCAGCCTCGTGAGCATACTGGAAAGCAAGAGGAATATAGTCGGTACCCAATATCTGCCAAAAGAGACTCTTGCGTGGGGTACCATCATCCTCGAACGCCTCGTTCACCACATCCCAAGCATCCACACGACCTTTGAAATGGCTCACGATAGTATAAATATGTTCGCGCATGCGCTTCTTAAGCACTTCTTTCGATACGAGTTTACCATTCTTGTCGAAGTGGAACCAAGGAGCACACTGCGAATGCCAGATCAGACAGTGCCCCAGCACTTTCAAACCTGCAGCTTTGGCTTTATTGACAAACTGGTCGGCAAGCGTGAAGTCATAGACACCCTCTTGCGGATGAATAACCTCACACTTCATACAGTTCTCAGCCACCACAAAATTGAAGTTGCTGGCAATGATGTCCCAATCCTTGGTCTGGTCACCAGAGATAAAGCCCGTCACGTCGTGCTTGTTCTGGCCACTATCGTCAGCCTCAACCTGCCACTGGTTTACACTGACACCCGTGTACCAATAGTCGCGATAGGCTTCTGCCAACGACTGTGCCTGCATTAAGGCAACCAGGCCTGTAGCAAATATGAATGCTATAAGTCTACGCATTGATGAAACATTTATTTGTTACGTGCCTCGATCTTCTTGTTGATATCGTCAATCACCTCGTCAGTCAACTCGTAGCGTGAGATGATAAACATAGCCAGACCTAACAGCATAGCTGGGATGACGCAGACGAGCCACAGGATACCTTCTTCAGCAAATGGAGTCTGATCGATGGTGTTGCTATTGTAACCTACATAAGCGAGAACGGCTGGTCCAACAATACTTCCGAAGGTCATACCTGCCTTGAAGAACAAGCCTGTCAGCGCATTCACGATACCAGAGATACGACGACCTGTGGTGTACTCACCATAGGAAATAACCTCAGGAACCAGTGCCCACATATAACCAGTAGCAACAATAACACCTGTGCTCTTAATAAACTGAGCCACATAAATCATCATCATGCTGGGGCTCTCCATCTTGGAAATACCATAGAGCATAGCCATACCGATGATGGCAGCACCAAGGAACAGATAGAACATGTTCTTCTTGCCAACCATACGCTTGAACCAAGGAACAAGAGGCATGAACAAGAAAGCAGGCAGAGAACCCAAAGCCATAAAGATAGATAGCTCCTGAGCTGAGCCGTGCAGATTGCTGTTAATGAAATATGCACCAGCTGCATTTCCTACTGACATCATAGCGAAAGCTGTGATGAAGAAGAAGGCAAGCACACGCAAGGGACGGTTACGAAGGAATTCCATCCAAAGGTCGCTGACCTTCACGTCTTCTGTAGCCTTTGCATCCATCACCACACGCTCCTTACACTGTGTAAAGCAGAAGAGAAGGAGACAGAAGCCTACGATAGCGTAGATGGTCATCGTTGTGAACCAAGCTGAGGGATCTTTAGGAAGACTATCAGATGGTGCACCAGCTATCAGAGCAATGAACAAAGGCAGACCAGAGTTCACAGCCAGACCACCAAGGTTCGCCATAAACATACGCACTGAGGTAAGAATGGTGATTTCGTCTGTATCGCGAGTCAACGATGAGTTCAGCGCTCCATAAGGCACGTTAATAAACGTATAGAGCAACTGCATTGACACATAGGTCACATATGCATAAATCAGCGATGGTGCAAAACCATTGTAGAAACAGAGAATAGCGAATCCTGACAATGGAATACCTACATAAAGCAGATACGAACGGTATTTGCCATAACGTGGGTTGCTCTTATCAATCAAGGTACCAACAATAGGGTCCCAAATCACATTGGCAACATTACCCACCAGGAACATGACAGCCACAGCAGAAGGCGTCAGTCCATAGATATCTGTATAAAAGAACAGCAGGTAGGTGCAAATTACCTGAAAAATAAGATTTTGTGCCAGGTCGCCAGAACCGAATCCAATTCGTTGCAACCAAGAGAGTTTGTAGAAGCCTTTCGCTCCTTGCGTTTCATTAGGTGTCATGTTATATTTATATGTTATGAATTTTGCATGCAAAGATAGCAGATTCTGTTGAAATTGACATTTCCTAGTGTTACAAATACTATTGTATTTTGTTTCATCATACAATAATGAGACGATTTTTTGCCTCTCCATCAATCTTTTTCTTTATTTTTGCACAACATTAAAAACTATTATATGATGAAACGAACCATTCTTTCTCTCCTTGCTGTCACCCTGTTTTCATTGATGACAGAAGCTAAGGTACAACTTCCTCAACTGTTCCAATCAGGTATGGTATTACAGCGTGGGAAGCCTATTCCCGTTTGGGGAAAAGCTGATGCCAACGAAAAACTGACCATCCTTTGGCAAAAGAAACAATATGAAACCACAGCTAATGATAAAGGAATGTGGCGCATTGATTTGCCAAAAACAAAGGCTGGCGGTCCTTACACCTTGCAGGTGAGAGGTGAGAAAGGAGATGTGATAGAAATGACTGATGTGATGGTTGGCGATGTCTGGCTCTTGTCTGGCCAATCTAATATTGACGTCACTATTGAGCGTGTCTATCCTCAATATGTCGATGAAATCGACCATTTCGACTGTCCACAGGTTCGTTTGTTCAGGGTTCAGAACGAAACTAACACGCATGGTGTACAAGACAACATCCGTCCTACAAATATCAACTGGAAGCCACTCACCAAGCAGAATGCCTGGTATTTCTCTGCTGTCGGCTCCTTCCTAGGTAAGCGGATGTGGGAGAAGAACAAGGTGGCACAGGGTATTATTGTCAACAGCTGGGGAGGTACACCCATCGAAGCCTGGATCAGTGCCGATTCGCTCATGGCAGACTATCCTATGCAGATTACAAAACTTGCGTTCTACCAAAACGACAACTATATAAAGGCCCAAATGCAGGCAAACAACGAGGCCAACAAGCGATGGGAGGAGCTGCTCAATAAGATTGACGGCACATTGACTTATCCCCTTCCATCCTATCAGGATTCCGATTGGCAGACCATCAATCAGAACAACTGGAGCTGGCGTGGTGTTGGTTCTGTATGGCTCCGTCAGCATATATATATTAATAAGGAACACGCAGGTAAACCTGCTCGCCTATTGCTGGGCACACTCTTCGATCAAGATATCACCTACCTGAATGGTAAGGAGATTGGCCATACCTACTACCAGTACCCTCCTCGTCGCTATGATATTCCAGAAGGGCTTCTCCAAGAGGGGGACAATGTGATTGCCATCCGATTCATCAACAAATACGGTGCTGTACACTTTATTCCTGAAAAGCCCTATCTGATAGCTTTTGGCGATGATCGCTTCTCACAGAATCCCATGCCAAAGGATGTGATTCCTCTCAGCGACCAGTGGAAGATGCATGTGGGAGCAGAGATGCCATCATGTCCCAATGGCGATGTCTCTCTGCAGAACCTGCCTACCACCCTTTATAATGCTGTCGTTTACCCATTGGCGCCTTTCGCCATCAATGGTGTCGTATGGTATCAGGGCGAATCGAATACAGGTAATCCCGCACCTTATGCCGACTATCTGAAAAAGATGATGGGATGCTGGCGTAATCGCTGGCAGGACCAGCAGATGCCTTTCTGTATCGTACAACTGGCTAATCACGACGGACGCCAACAGACAGGATTCCCAAGACCTATCGTCTATCCTGAACAACCCGTCAGCAGTGGTTGGGCACAACTGCGTGAAGCCCAGCGTATTGTGGCTAAGGCTGACGACAGAGCAGAACTGGCTGTTATCAACGATCTGGGAGAGACGGTAGACATCCATCCACTTCGCAAGAAGGAGGTAGCAGAACGCATCGGACTCTGTTTCGATCGCCTTATATATAATAATAAGGTGAAGTTATCTCCAGAAGTGGTTTCGATCCAAGCTAATGGCTCTCCCCTTACTATCCAACTCACACTCGACCAACCCATACAAGAAGGCAATCTTTATACTTTCGAGGTTGCTGGCGACGATAATATATTCCATAATGTAGATGCTATAGGCAAGGGGAACGTTATTACACTCCATCATTTCAACTTCTCCTTCATCCCTCGCACTATCCGCTATGCGTGGAAAGATGACCCCAAAAAGGCTAATGTACGTAGCCTAACAGGACTGCCGATGTCGTCGTTTGAACTGAAGATAAACCAACCATAAAAGAGATTTATTTGCCTGATTGAACGAAAAGTACGCAAAATATTTGCAGGATTCAAATAAAATGCGTACCTTTGCAGCCGTTCAGAGGAATGAGGGGCTTTACGAAGCCTCTCATTCTTGTTTTAACTAACAAATAATGTATGATAGACAAGAATGTCATTAAAACTGCGGTAGAAGAGTGGCTGGCCAACAACGAATACTATCTGGTAGACGTTGAAATGACTGCTGATGACCGTATCGTGATTGAGATTGACCATGCAGATGGTGTTTGGATTGAGGATTGTGCTGACTTGAGCCGCTTCCTTCAGGAAAAGTTAGGCGACGAGTTAGGAGAATATGAATTGGAGGTTGGTTCGGCAGGTATCGGACAGCCCTTTAAAGTTGTGCAGCAATATCGTAACCACGTAGGCAAGGAAGTAGAAGTTCTGAAACAGAATGGACAGAAGGTGCAGGGCATTATGAAAAGCGTGAGCGATGACGGACTGCAGTTTTGCATTACAGCAAAGGAGAAGCAGCATGTGGAAGGCAAGAAGCGCCCTGTTTTGGTGGAGGTTGACAAGACCTTTAACATCAGCGAGGTGAAGTATTGCAAATATCTGCTCGCCTTCAAATAAGATGATAACTAAAAAATAAAAGATAAAGTTTATGGCAGTAAAAAATGAGAAAGGCCCCTCAATGATTGAGACCTTTCAGGAGTTTAAAGAGACTAAGAACATCGATCGTACCACCCTGGTGAGCGTACTTGAGGAGAGCTTCCGCAATGTCATCGCCAAGCTGTTTGGTTCGGACGAGAACTTTGACGTGATTGTCAACCCTGACAAGGGTGACTTTGAGATTCATCGCAACCGTATTGTGGTAGCTGATGGTGAAGTACAGGATGAGAACAAGGAGATAGCACTCTCTGAGGCCCAGAAGATTGAACCTGACTATGAGATTGGTGAGGAGGTTTCTGAGGAGGTTAACTTCCAGAAGTTTGGTCGCCGTGCCATCCTGAACCTGCGTCAGACACTAGCTTCAAAGATTCTGGAGCTGGAGCACGACTCTCTCTATCAGAAGTATAAGGATAAGGTTGGTCAGATTGTCAGCGCTGAGGTTTATCAGATGTGGAAGCGCGAGGTGCTGCTGATTGACGACGAGGGTAATGAGCTCCATCTTCCCAAGGGAGAGCAGATTCCTTCTGACAACTATCACAAGGGTGAGACTGTACGTGCCATTGTTAAAGAGGTACAGAACGAAAACAACAACCCTCGCATCATCCTTTCTCGCACCAGTCCTCTGTTCCTGGAGCGTATGCTCGAGGCTGAGGTTCCTGAGATTCAGGATGGTCTGATTACCATTCGTCGCATTGCCCGCATGCCTGGTGAGCGTGCCAAGGTTGCTGTCGAGAGCTACGACGATCGCATCGATCCAGTAGGCGCTTGTGTTGGTGTAAAGGGTAGTCGTGTTCATGGTATCGTTCGCGAGATGTGCAACGAGAATATTGATGTCATCAACTTCTCCAACAACATGCAGCTCTTTATCCAGCGCGCTCTGGCTCCTGCTAAGGTAACCAGCATTACGCTCAACCCAGAGGAACACAAGGCAGAGGTTTATCTGCAGCCTGAGGAGGTTTCGCTGGCTATTGGTAAGGGTGGTCTGAATATCAAGTTGGCTTCTATGCTTACTGAGTATACCATTGACGTATTCCGTGTTGTTAACGAGGCTGATGCCGACGAGGATATCTATCTGGATGAGTTCGCTGACGAGATCGACCAGTGGATCATTGACTCTATCAAGGCTATTGGTCTGGATACAGCCAAGGCTGTGTTGAATGCTCCTCGCGAGATGCTGATCGAGAAGGCCGACTTGGAAGAGGAGACCGTCGATCACGTACTCGAAGTACTCCGTGCAGAGTTTGAGTAAGTTAAGAATTAAGAATTAAGAGTTAAGAGTTAATGGGAGTAAGATTAAATAAAGTTTTATCAGAACTGAATATAGGACTTCAAACGGCAGTTGATTTCCTGAAAAAGAAAAGCGACCTTGGTGAGGTTAAGGACGACGTGACAACCAACACTAAGATTTCTGACGAGCAATATCAGGCGCTTGTCAATGAGTTTAGTGGTGACAAGGATGTCAAGACGAAAGCCGAATTGCTCTTCACCAAGAAGGTAAAAGAGAAAAAGCCGGAGAAGCCGGTGGAACCCAAGGTGACGAAAGCCGAAGATCTGCTCGAGCAGCGCCCGCAGTTTAAGCCTGTGGGTAAGATCGACTTGGATAATATCGGCAAAGCGAAGCCTGCACCTGCCGAAGTGGCAGAACCCGAAACTGAGCCCGTGACTGCTGCCGAGAGTCAGGAGCCAGAACCTGTTCAAGAAGAGTCCGTTCAGGAGGTTGTGGCTGAAGAGCCTGAGGTTGTTGCACCCGTGACAGAACCCGTTGCTGACGTTGCTGTCGAAGAGGAGTTAGAAGAAGACTATGAGGAGGAGGTTGTAGAAGAGGAACGCCCCACATTGGCTAAGACTCCTGGTGACGCCAAGATTGCTCAGAATGCACCCCAGCTGAACGTCTTGGGTAAGATAGACCTCTCTACACTGAACCAAAGCACGCGTCCTAAGAAAAAATCGAAGGAAGAGCGTCGTAAGGAGCGTGAAGAGAAGGCTGCTGGTGAGCGCAAGAAGCGTGAGCGCATCCGTCAGGGCAAGGTAGATATTGAAGCCGCTGCCAAACAGGCCAACCAGCAACAGAATCAGAACAACAAGAAGAACAGAAACGACCAGCAGCAACAGCAGGGTGGCAAGAAGAATAAGAAGAACCGTCCTGTCAAGCCCTTGGAGGTTGACGATGAGGAGGTAGCACGTCAGGTCAAAGAGACACTGGCTCGTCTGACCTCAAAGACCAATCAGAACAAGAAAGGTGCCAAATATCGTAAGGAGAAGCGTGATGCAGTTGCAGAGCGCATGAACGAGGAGATGGCTGCCGAGGCTGCTGAGAGCAAGGTGCTGAAGCTGACGGAGTTTGTTACCGTATCGGAGCTGGCCACCATGATGAACGTTGGCGTCAATCAGGTTATCGGAACCTGTATGAGCATCGGTATCATGGTGTCTATCAACCAGCGTCTGGATGCTGAGACCATCAACATCGTAGCCGACGAGTTCGGATTCACCACAGAGTATGTAAGTGCTGAAGTACAGAACGCCATCACCGAGGAGGAAGATGACGAGAACGATCTCGTTACACGTGCTCCTATTGTGACGGTGATGGGTCACGTCGATCATGGTAAGACCTCATTGCTCGACCATATCCGCAACACCAACGTGATTGCTGGTGAGGCAGGTGGTATCACCCAGCACATTGGTGCTTATAATGTGAAGCTGAAAGACGGTCATAGTATCACCTTCCTTGATACTCCTGGTCACGAAGCCTTTACAGCTATGCGTGCCCGTGGTGCTCAAGTGACGGATATCGCCATCATCATCGTTGCAGCTGACGACTCCGTGATGCCTACCACCAAGGAGGCTATCGCTCACGCTCAGGCTGCTAACGTTCCTATGGTGTTCGCTATCAACAAGATAGATAAGCCAGGTGCCAACCCCGATAAGATTCGTGAGGACTTGGCCAACATGAACCTCTTGGTGGAGGACTGGGGCGGTAAGTACCAGTGTCAGGAAATCTCGGCCAAGAAGGGTGTTGGTGTTTATGAACTGTTGGAGAAGGTACTGCTCGAAGCTGAGATGCTCGACCTGAAGGCTAATCCAAACCGCAAGGCTACAGGTTCTATCATCGAGAGTTCGCTCGATAAGGGTCGTGGCTATGTGTCTACCGTCCTCGTATCGAATGGTACGCTGAAGATTGGCGACGTGGTTATCGCTGGTACCGCTTGGGGGCGTGTCAAGGCTATGTTCAACGAACGTAACCAACGCATAGAAGAGGCAGGACCTGCTGAGCCAGCTATCATTCTTGGTTTGAATGGTGCTCCAACAGCTGGTGACTCGTTCCACGTGATGGAGTCTGAGCAGGAGGCACGCGAAATCGCCAACAAGCGTATCCAACTGCAGCGTGAACAGAGCCTGCGTACTACGACCAAGCTTGGTCTTGACGAGTTGTCACACCGTATTGCTCTGGGTGAGTTCCACGAGTTGAACATCATCGTGAAGGGTGATACCGACGGATCTATCGAGGCCCTCTCTGACTCGTTCATCAAGCTCTCTACCGAGAAGGTACAGGTGAACGTTATCTCGAAGGCTGTGGGTCAGATTTCAGAGAACGATGTCATGCTGGCCAGCGCATCAGAGGCTATCATCATCGGCTTCCAGGTACGTCCTTCAGCCGATGCCCGTCGTGCTGCCGAGCGTGAGGGCGTTGAAATCAACACCTACTCTATCATTTACGATGCCATCGACGATGTGAAGCAGACCATGCAGGGTATGCTCGACAAGGTCAAGAAGGAGATTGTATCTGGTGAAATCGAGGTGAAGCAGGTATTCAAGATATCCAAGGTTGGTACCGTTGCCGGTGGTCTTGTTACCGATGGTAAGGTTCATAACAAGGACAAGGCGCGCGTTATCCGCGATGGTATCGTGATCCATACTGCTCCTATCGATGCCCTGAAGCGCTACAAGGACGATGCCAAGGAAGTGGCAACAGGCTTGGAGTGCGGTATCTCGCTGGTCAACTTCAACGACATCCAGGTTGGTGATATCATCGAGACCTTCACGGAGATTGAGGTAGAACAGAAACTGTAACTCTCCTCAGTGTGCTTAAGACGCTCTGTCAACAAATCAAGCAATACAGGACAGCAGCTCTGCTGACGCCTGCATTCACAGCACTTGAAGTGCTGATGGACGTACTGATACCCTATGTCACAGCCTCGCTGATTGACAAGGGTATCAATGCGGGCGACATGGAGAATGTGTATCGCTATGGTTTGGTGATGTTGGGCATGGCTTTTTTGAGCCTGTTTTTCGGATTCATGGGTGGGCGCTTCTCGGCATACGCCTCTACGGGCTTTGCTGCCAATCTGCGATCAGCGATGTATCGCAACATCCAGCGGATGGCTTTTTCTGATATCGACAAATATGCCACATCAGGCCTGATCACCCGCATGACGACGGATGTCAACACGTTGCAGAGTGCGTTCCACCAGATTCTGGGCATCAGCGTCAGAGCACCCTTCAAATTGCTGCTGTCTATCCTGATGTGTCTTGTCATCGACGCCCGTCTGTCACTCATCTTCCTCGTGGCCTTAGTCATCCTGAGCTTCTCGCTTTACCATATTATTACAAGAGTAGCCAAACTGTTCCAGCAGGTATTTGAAAGGTACGATGCCCTGAACCAAAGCGTACAGGAGAACATCACGGGAATCAGACTGGTCAAGGCTTTTGTTCGCGAGGACTATGAGAACGCGAAATTTGCCCGTGCGGCAGACAATCTCTATAAGCTATATGTAAAGGCAGAGAGCCTGATGGCCTGGAACCACCCTATCATGAATATGGTGGTTTATGGCTGTATCATCGCCCTGTCATGGATGGGTGCCCACTACATCGTAGAAGGCACGCTGACCACAGGTGAGTTGACTTCGCTCTTCAGCTATATCATCTCTATCCTGATGTCGCTGATGATGCTCTCGATGGCTTTTGTGATGCTCACCCAGAGTGCTGCCTCAGCAAAACGTGTGGCGGAGATTATCGAGGAAGAGCCTGACATCGTGAATCCTGAGAATGGCATCAAGGAAGTGCCCAATGGTAGCATCGAGTTTCGTGGCGTTCGCTTTGATTATTCATTCAAAGACCAGCCGGCATCCAACGTACAGCCTCAACACAAGCGTTCTGCCCTCTACAATATCACCTTTGACATCAAGAGTGGCGAAACCATCGGTGTGATTGGCGGTACTGGTTCTGGTAAGTCGTCGCTCGTCAACCTGATCTGTCGACTCTACGACCCCAGACAAGGTGAGATATGGGTAGGCGGACACCCTGTAAAGGACTATGACCTGACAGCCTTACGCACAGCCGTCTCTGTGGTGCTCCAACAGAACATTCTGTTTGGGGGCAGCGTGATAGACAACCTGCGCTGGGGCAAGCCAGATGCCACCCTAGAGGAATGCCGCACAGCATGCCGTATGGCTCAGGCCGACGACTTCGTCAGCGCGATGCCCGATGGTTATGATACTCGCATAGAACAAGGTGGCACGAATGTCAGCGGTGGCCAGAAGCAACGCCTTTGTATTGCTCGTGCCCTGCTTCGTCAGCCTAAGATCCTGGTGCTCGACGACTCCACCTCAGCCTGCGACACAGCAACAGATGCCAAGATCCGCGAGGCGATCCACAACCAGCTGCCTGAGATGACCAAAATCATCATCGCCCAGCGCATCCTCAGCGTGAAGGACTGTGACCGCATCCTCGTCATGGACAATGGTGTGGTAACAGGTTTCGACACCCACGAGAACCTACTGAAGACAAACCAACTCTATCAGGAAATATATGCAATTCAGAACGAGAACGTCGGCGACTTCGATGCCTAAGGGAGAAGTGAAACGCGATGTGCTGTTGCGTATGTTCTCCTTCGTCTTCCAGCATTACCGTTGGTCAATACTGGTTGTCTTAGCCTGTGTCTTCATATCGTCGCTGACCTCACTGGTCTCCTCGCTCTTCACGAAAACTCTGATAGACGATTATATCGTACCACTCACTCAGGTGGCCAATCCTGAGTACCAGTCGTTGGCTCAGACCTTGTTTAAGCTTGGCATCATCCTATTCTTCGGCACCATCTGCGCCTATACCTACAACCGATTGATGATTCACATCAGCCAGGGTACGATGCTCCGACTCCGCAAGACCATCTTCGAGAAGATGCAACAGTTGCCCATCAGCTATTTCGACCAACGGTCGCATGGTGATATCATGTCGGTATATACCAACGATGTCGACTCGCTGCGCCAGATGATTTCTACAGCAATGGCGCAGGTCTTCTCGTCGATTATCACCATTGTGGCCACCTTTACGTCGATGGTGGTGCTCAGTATTCCACTGACATTGGTAAGCGTCCTCATGGCTGTGGCTATGGCGATTACTACCACCCAACTTGGTAAGCGCTCGCGTGGCTTCTTCCGTACGCAACAGCAACGCTTGGCAAGTGTCAACGGATTCATCGAGGAGATGATGACAGGCCAAAAGGTGGTGAAAGTATTCTGTCATGAACAGCAGGCCATCAGCGACTTTGAGAATCTGAACGAGCAACTGCGCAGTTCAGCCTGTCATGCCAACCGTATTGCCAATATCGTGATGCCCGTCAATGGTGGCATCAGCAACTTCGGATTTGTCTCGCTTGCTGTTGTGGGTGCTATCCTCGCCCTCAACCATTTTTCATTTTTCAGCTATCCCCTGTCGATGACCCTTGGTACCGTCGTTGCTTTCCTGCAACTCAACAAGAACTTTACACGTCCCATCGCACAGGTCAGCCAGCAGATTAACAGCGTGTTGAATGCCTCGGTTGGTGCTGAGCGCGTATTTGCCTTAGGTGATGCCGAGCCAGAAGTGGACAACGGACAAACAGAACTGACGGATCCTAAGGGCGATGTAGATTTTAAGGATGTCGACTTCGGCTATATCCCTGAGAAGCAGGTGCTCTTCGATATCGACATCAACACCAATCCTGGACAGAAGATAGCCTTCGTGGGAGGTACTGGTGCAGGCAAGACCACCATCATCAACCTCATCAACCGCTTCTATGAGATACAAGGTGGCAGCATTCTTTACGACGGCGTGCCCATTACAGATATTTCCAAGAAGTCGCTACGCAAGGGCATGAGTATCGTGTTACAGGAGACGCATCTCTTTACAGGAACCGTCATCGACAATATCCGCTATGGTAAGCTCGACGCCAGCGATGAGGAGTGTATGCAGGCTGCCCGCCAGGTGGGGGCCGACGATTTCATCCGCCGTCTGCCCAATGGTTATCAGACGCTGTTGCATGCAGATGGCGGCAATCTGAGTCAGGGAGAACGGCAGTTGCTGGCTATTGCCCGTGCTGCTGTTGCCAACCCGCCTGTGCTGATTCTCGACGAGGCCACGTCGAGCATTGATACCCGCACGGAACAACTGGCACAACGCGGAATGGACACCATCATGCAGGGCCGCACCACTTTTGTTATTGCCCATCGCCTGTCTACTGTCCGTAATGCCGATCAGATTATCGTCTTGGATCATGGACGCATCATCGAACAAGGCAACCACGAAGAGCTATTAGCGCTGAAAGGCAAATACTACCAGCTGTATACAGGACACAACATTTAATTTTCCACCTATTAATTTGGCTTTTCTATTAACTTTTTGTAATTTTGCAGCCAAAATAAAATTCTAATGGGAGAGAAGAACCAATTTGTACGCCAAGTGGCTGAACAGAAATACGAGTTCGGCTTTACGACTGATGTACATACTGAAATCATAGAGAAAGGACTGAACGAGGATGTCGTTAGGCTCATCTCTGCGAAAAAAGGGGAACCCGAGTGGATGCTCGAGTTCCGCTTGAAGGCATTTCGTTACTGGCGCGAGCAGACGGAACCCAAATGGGGACATGTGCATGTGCCTGAGATTGATTATCAGGCTATTAGCTATTATGCCGACCCAACGGCAAAGAAAACCAACGTTCCCGACGGCTCCCCGTCGGGTGTCGACCCAGAACTGGAGAAAACCTTCGATAAACTGGGCATTCCCCTTGAGGAGCGCCTGGCACTATCAGGCAATACTGCCGTCGATGCCATCATGGATTCAGTAAGCGTAAAAACCACCTTTAAGGAGAAGCTGCGTGAAAAGGGCGTTATCTTCTGCTCCATCGGCGAGGCTATCAAGGAACATGGCGACTTGGTGCGTCAGTATCTGGGTACTGTGGTGCCTTATCGCGATAACTTCTTTGCAGCCTTAAACTCAGCTGTGTTCAGCGATGGCTCGTTTGTTTATATCCCCAAAGGCGTTCGTTGCCCTATGGAGCTCAGCTCGTATTTCCGCATCAACGCCAGGAATACTGGTCAGTTTGAGCGCACATTGATTATTGCCGATGATGATGCTTACGTGAGCTATCTTGAAGGCTGTACGGCCCCTATGCGTGATGAGAACCAGCTGCATGCGGCTATCGTAGAGATTATCGTGATGAATCGTGCTGAAGTGAAGTACTCAACCGTTCAGAACTGGTATCCTGGCGATGAGAACGGCAAGGGTGGCGTGCTGAATCTCGTTACCAAACGTGGCGATCTGCGTGGCGTTGACTCAAAGCTGTCTTGGACGCAGGTAGAGACGGGCTCGGCTATTACTTGGAAGTATCCCTCTTGTATCTTACGAGGCGACAATTCTGTGGCTGAATTCTATTCCGTTGCTGTCACCAACAACTATCAGGAGGCCGACACGGGTACCAAGATGATTCATATTGGTAAGAACACCAAGAGTACCATTATTTCTAAGGGTATCTCGGCTGGTCACTCTCAGAACTCGTATCGCGGACTTGTTCGTGCAGCAACATCTGCTGATAATGCCCGCAACTACTCGTCGTGCGACTCGCTGCTTTTGGGATCGGATTGTGGTGCCCATACATTCCCTTATATGGATGTACACAACGATACAGCCGTCTTCGAACACGAGGCTACCACCTCGAAGATCTCTGAAGACCAGTTGTTCTATTGCAATCAGCGAGGCATACCCACAGAGCAGGCCGTAGGACTCATCGTGAACGGCTATGCTAAGGAGGTCATTCAAAAGCTGCCTATGGAGTTTGCCGTAGAGGCTCAGAAACTGTTGTCTGTATCACTTGAGGGCACAGTAGGATAGTGACATGAAGATAGGCAATATTGAACTTGGCGAGCGTCCGATATTCCTGGCTCCTATGGAGGATGTGACGGACATCGGTTTCCGAATGCTGTGCAAACGGTTCGGAGCAGCTATGGTGTACACGGAATTCGTGAGTGCTGAGGCTTTGGTGCGTGATGTCAAGTCGACGGTGAAAAAGCTGACGATCAGCGACGAGGAGCGACCTGTTGGCATCCAGATCTATGGACGCGACATCGATGCGATGGTGGAAGCTGCTAAAATCGTAGAACAGGCAGGCCCCGACCTTATCGACCTCAACTTCGGCTGTCCTGTCAAGAAGGTGGCAGGCAAGGGTGCTGGGGCCGGCATGCTGCAAAACATCCCAAAGATGCTGGAGATTACGCAAAAGGTGGTAGATGCCGTCAGTCTGCCCGTCACCGCTAAGACGCGACTGGGATGGAACCACGAACAGCTCATCATCACCACGCTAGCCGAACAGCTGCAGGATTGTGGCATCAAGGCTTTGACCATTCACGGACGAACCCGCAGTCAAATGTACACGGGCGAGGCAGACTGGACATTGATAGGCGAAGTGAAGCGCAATCCCAAGATACATATTCCTATTATCGGCAATGGCGATATCAAATCGTTGGACGATGCCGATAGGGCCTTTGACGCTTTTGGTGTCGATGCTGTCATGATTGGACGCGCCACCTTTGGCTGTCCTTGGATATTCAGTCGCAACGAACTGACATTGGACGAGAAGATTGATGTGCTGGAAGAACAGCTGCGCATCAACGTTGAGCGTATCGACGAGTATCGTGGCATTCTGCACACACGCCGCCATCTGGCTGCATCGCCTGTATTCAAAGGCATTCCCAACTTCCGCGAGACACGAATAGCAATGCTTCGCGCAGAAAAAAAGGATGACCTGTTGGCCATCCTTGAGCGTTGTCGCGAACAATTGCGATAATCACAATCAGAACCACTGCATCAGAGTGCGCAGATAAGCTGTCAACTCTGCTGCCATCTTCTCATCCTGATAGACATTGGGGTGCCAGTCGTTGCCGTACCATTCGTTGCCTGCAATGGGGCTCATGTCGAAACGATACACCTCCTTATCACCTGCTTTCTGAGCCTCAGTAGCCACCTCGTCCAGCAGTTGCTTGGCTTGTTGCAACTCCTGATTGTAAAGCATGGAACCCGTCAGGAAGACGATTTTCGCCTTCGGATTATGCTGGCGAACCATCTTCAAGAGCTTCTGGTAGCCCTTCTTCAGCAACTTCAGGTCGTAGTTGTTCGTCGAGAGGTCGTTGGTGCCAAGATTGATACAAACCACATCGGGCTGATAGCGGTTGAAATCCCATTTCTCCTTCAGGAATGAGGCTTCGCTGCGCAGTTCCGGTTTCCAGGCATAGCCCACATATTCATATTGCACAGGCATGTGCGATTCAGGATTACCCGTCTTCGGACCGTTATAGTTGCGATAAGCACCAATACCACTACGGGCCACCACCCAATGCTGGGCCTCCAGACTGCGGGCAGCTATCGAGGCGTATGAGTAATAATGGTTCTCTGTGGCATAGTCGAAATGCTCCTCCTTCTTCAGTCCCTCGTTGCCATAACCGCAAGTGATAGAGTTGCCAATAAACTCAATCTTTCTCGATGGCAGGGCAGGAGGATCAGCCAGCGAGCAACCCTTGTCGAGCACAAAACCCCAGAACTCAGGATAAAACTCGTAACCCTCGATGACATACATCAGACGAACCGTGTGGCGACCGTATGGCAGCGCTGTTGCCAAAGTCACCACAGAGTCGCGCTCACCACAAAAAGCCACCTTAAAAGGCTCCGCCTGGTCTATTTGCGCCATAAAGTATCCACTACGAGGCTTGGCCATCATCCTCAGCGACGTTCCCTCGAAAGCAGCGATGATCTGTACGCCAGGAAAATTCCAGGCAGGACGCTCAGGGTTCGTAAAACTGACACGACCCGTATAGAGAATACGCTGGTCGGTAGGTTTAACAACTGTTCCCTTCAATGGAACTGTGACAATGGCCTGCATGCCTATCGACATCAGGGCCACAATGGAAAGTAATAAAAATCGTTTCATGCATGCAAAGATAATACTTTTTATCGTCTATTAGCCCATTCGCCCCACCCTTTTCACCTTTTTTATTATTTTCGTGCATTCGAAAATATCCCTCCCTTCCTCCCGTAACAGGCTTCAAACCCTTATGTACAGGGCATTTAAAGCACGGGAGGGATAGCTTTTCTCCCTCCCATTACCCTCCCTTTTTGGGTCCCATACCCTCACTATTCCCAACGAGGTTGACATTTTTTGATGGGAGGCTGTTTTGATAAAAAAGGGAGGGAGACGGGAGGGATGAGCAATATCCCTCCCGTGCCATCAGCCCTTTATTTATCGGCATTTGCGATGGGTTACGGGAGGAAGGGAGGGACATTTATGAAACACTCTGTTTTTTCGAATCTGATAATAGTTTCCATTAATAGTAGCAATTGCTACCATTAAATCTAGCAATTGTTACCATTAATGGTAGCAATTTTATTGCATTACTGTATATTCATGCGAACAATGCATAAATACCCGATTTCTAAACCCCTTCAGAATTTGCCGTAACTAAACTACAAGTTTGCCGTAACTAAACTCCTAGTTTGCTTACTTCAAACTCCCCGTTTGCTACGTCCAATCTATAGTGTATAAACATACATGATACCCCATCCTAAAGTTCCCTTTACCTGATGGTAAAGCTCACTATGCCCCATCGTAGCCTTTAGTACGACCCATAGAAACCTTTAGAATGAACCATAAAAACCTTTGGAACAACCCGTAGTAGCCTTCAGAATGACCCAAAACAGCCTTCAGAACGAGGCAAAATAGCCTTCAGAATGCCACATATTAGCCTTTAAAACGAGCAAAAGAAGCCTTATCTGCCATAATTTGCAAATCTGCCACCACCCGACAACCCCTTTGTACAAAGGCGATTCAGAGGACTGGTGGCAGTATGGCAGATAATTTGCAAAAATAAAATTTTTCAGTAAGGGAAGGTTGTCAATCAATAACCCAAGGTTCTTTTCCAATAAGGAACGCTTATTCAGCAATAACCTTAAGTTATTTTTCGATTGACCTGAGGAGGAATTTGTCAAATCGCAACTTACTGAAAATCAATCTCTTTGGGAATAAAAAAACTTAAATTTCACAAATTTCACAAGTTTGTGAAATTGCTTTCTTTTTATTATCTTTGCCCACAAATTCAAGAAGTTATGGAGAAGAGTTTTGTTTATGGAGTAGCCGTTACAGACTACAATTTCACAGGGCGAGAGGAAGAAACACGCCGTCTGAAATTAAATTTTGAGAATGGTATCAACTCTATCCTCATCTCACCTCGTCGTTGGGGCAAGACATCGTTAGTGGATCATGTATGTAGACAGTTAGAAAGAAGCGAAATTATCACAGTTCGTATGGATATCTTCGGCTGTAAAAGCGAATACGATTTCTACAATGTTTTAGCTGCTGCAGTTCTGAAACAGACAGCCTCAAAAGTTCAGTTGTGGATGGATGAAGCAAAGGACTTCTTAGCTCGACTCACACCAAGAATAAATATTCCAATTGATCCGACCTCAGAAATCAGCGTTTCTCTTGGCATTACCCCTGAAACGCATAGTCCAGAGGATGTTCTAAATATGGTTGAGATAATTGCCAAACGCAAAGACCGTCATATAGTCGTCTGCATTGATGAGTTTCAGCAGGTAGGTGAATTCGAGGACACGAAATCAGTACAGGCTAAGCTACGATCTGTATGGCAACATCAGCACTATACATCCTATTGTTTATTTGGCAGCAAGCGGCACGTGATGAGCAAGATATTCCTTGATCGCAGCATGCCATTCTATCAGTTTGGTGACCTGATGTGGCTACAGAAGATTCCAACATCTGATTGGACAGAGTATATCGTAAGCCATTTTGAGAGTGCCGGGCGTTATATCTCTGAACAGATGGTTTCGAAAATCTGTGAGACTGTCGACCATTATCCGTCATATGTACAGCATCTTGCTTCCATCGTACTTAATCATACACGACAAGGAGAAACGGCTACTGAGGAACTTTTGCCATTAGCCATTAAAGAACTTATAAGTACTAATGAAGCTCTTTACATGCAACAAATAGAACCGCTTTCTGGTTATCAGATGAATTTGCTGCGTGCTATCGTATCTGGTATACACACAGGCTACAATGAGAAAAAGGTCCGTACCCTATTTGATTTGGGCAGCCCCTCCAATCTGGTTCGGCTTCGTGATGCTCTCGTTGAGCGCGACCTCATTTATTCAGAAATGCGCCAACTCTATCTGACAGACCCCGTTTTCGCCCTTTGGTTCAGACAACGTTTTCTGTAAAAAACATACTATTAAAAAGGTGCACTCTGATAGTGCACCTTTAACTATTAATGATTGCTATCTCTTAACGATTGCGGAAGTTCCACTTGGAGTTATCGCTGTTGAAGTCGTATTCTGCCAAAGTTGGTGTGGAGTCGGCTGCAGAATAGAGGCAGAGCTTCTTGTTGATACCCTCCTGACCAGGAATGGTCTTTGGCATGATGCGGTAGGTGCCGTCCGTCAACTGCTCTATACGCCAAAGCTGTTCGCTGGCACCTGTGTAGGCAGGAACGGTGGTAACCTCGCAATTGGCTGTGGCTGCAAGTGCACGCTCTGTACCCTCGATGGTAATCTTAAAGTAGGGATTGCTGAGATAGCCGCCAGCCTCATTGACTGGTGTGATGGTCCAGCGCTGATGGGGACGATGCATATAGTCGCCAATACGAGCGGCAATGGCGCCCTCTGGCCAAGTACCGATAACCTCTGCCAGCGTCTGGTTGGGAATAGGCTTGACGGGCTGCTGCATCTGGTTGCGATTGAACCACCCCTGACGCTCCTGCTTCATGCGCACAAAGTCGACGGCAAGCTCTAAGGCATAGCCACGACGCTCTGACTCAATTTCGAAGGTGCCGCCTTTGAAGTTGTCACCAGCTACAGGCCAGCCATTCTTCCATACCAATGGACGGATGGCAAGCGTAGAACGGCCACTGAGTTCGAAGTCGGCCTCCCAGTGGAACGACATCACCTCGACACCCTCGTCGACGATGGTGCGTCCGAAGTGTCCTGCTCCGCAGGCACGTTCTTCAGCAGCGATGACCATCTTGCCACCACCATGATACATGTCGCGACCTACATTATCGATATAGGGGCCCTCTACGCTGCGTGAACGTCCAACGACGATGTTATAGGTAGAGTTGACACCATCGCAGCAGGTGCCGTGAGTACCCAGAAGATAGTACCAGCCATCCTTGTAGATCAGGTCGGTGGCCTCACAGTCGATGGCGATATCCTTTTCTTTGTTGCCCTTCTTGCGGAATCCCGTCTTGGGGTCGAGCTCTATCAGACGAATCGTGCCGAAGTAGGTACCATAGCTCACCCACAGACGACCAGTGGTGGGATCGAGCAACATGCCTGGGTCGATGGCATCTTGGTCTTCCATACCGTCAGAGGCACACACCTCTACAGCCTCACTCCACTTGAAGTCAGGCGACTTCGGATCGAGCGTCTTGTTCCACATGGTGAGAATACGACCAGCATGTCCGCCACCAAGTCCGCCACCAGTAGCACCATAAATGCAGAGATAACGATCACCTATCTTCATAATATCAGGGGCTGCACCGCCACCAGGACGGTCAGCACCACCGTGCCACGACCAACCGTCGTCGCTGATGATGCCTCCGCCACCTGTTCCGAAGGTATAGTATTTCCCGTCACACTCGGCTAGCGTCGAGGGATCGTGGATGTAAGGGGCGCCAATCTGTGCTGCGCAAAATGAGAAATGAGAAATGAGAAATGAGAAAATAATAATATGGCGTTTCATATTTTTGTCTTTATTTCGTTATTACGTTATTTCGAAGACGTTGTCACCTTGTAATTCGTAACGGGCAGGCCTTTTTCATCGACAAAGCGGACGCAGAAGTCGCTCATGCCTGGACCGTTGATGATGGCACCACGCAGAATGTTACGTCCCTTCTTCAGAGTCAGACGGGGAGAAACGGCATCGTCCTTCACCATACGACGGTCGCCAGAGAGCAGCAACACTTCGTCGCCATTAAGCCACCACATAGAGGCAGAGTTAGAACCCACAGCCAGACGAACATTCTCGATGTCCTCGTCGCAATCGATAATGGTGACTGCCCAGAAGAGTACGCCATAGACCTGCTGTCCCCACTTCTCAGCAAAACGGAAGAGTTTCACGTTCATATTCTCGCTGTCGAAAGCGTGCCAGGTCAGCGTCTGGTTAACAGTCTTGATGACTGGTTTGGCAGGCTCCTGCTGAACAGGTCCGCGACCAAAGCCTGCAGGCACCTCTTCGCGCTTATACGAAACCTTGACCTTCTGGCCATCCTTTGGCACGATGGTCTGCTGGCCCTTGAAATACTCCATATTGAAGTGCTCACGCAGATAAGAGTCGGTAAATACGGTATTGCCACGATTCGGCTTGTCGATAGGCTCCAAGAGCAGCCAACGACGGATGAATCCCTCGGCATCAGGCTGTACGGGCTGTGCTGTGGCAGGCGAGAAGTACTTAGGACGATTCTTGAACTGAACATAGTCGACGCTGACACCAGCATCTCCTTCGCAGGTGATAACCAGATCGGTAACACCCTTAGGCGTGTACTCCAGCGGAGCTGTCAGCGAGAGCCACTGATTGCTCTGGTCGCGACGGAACATAGCAGGAGTTCCTGGAGGCGTCTCAGGCTTAACCGTCATATCCACCTTGGCAATAATCTTACCTTTGGCGGTCTTCTCGCGAACATAGAACTTGGTGTTGCCTGCCGCTTTGGCGCTAATCACCAAATAGCCATCAGTCATACAACTGAAATCAACATCGTTATACTTCAGCCAACTGCCCTTAACGGGGAGTGTTGCCTGATAGCTGCGGAAGGTGTTGACAGTATCGATGAGCGCTGTGGTAACATCGCTACTGGCAGCACTATAACGGTCAATCTCGATACGTTCTGTAGCCTTGTTGATACCAACACCACGCATGGTGGGCTTCACCTCCTGAATAGTACCATCGGCATTGAAGAACAGTTTTTCTATGCAAACAGAACGGCGCTTGTCGTCGCGAGGCGAGAAGTCGTTGTGATGATAGAACAGATACCACTGGCCTTCATAGTTGATGATGCTATGATGGTTGGTCCAGCAGCCATTGGCATGCTCGGCCATAATCAGACCCTTGTACTCGTAGGGACCCATCGGGTTCTTGCTCATCGCATATCCCAGAACTTCAGTATTCTCCCTCACGTAAGGATAGGTGAGGTAGTACCAGCCGTTAGCCTCGAAGGCAAACGGTCCTTCAGCCTGACGGTTGGGGAGGTCTTTCAGACAGTTGACGCCATACATCTCAAACTCGCGCTCACCCCACTTTACTTTTTCCTTGGGGGTGTCGTCAGCCAGTTCCTTCATGTTGGGCTTCAGCTTGGCGCAACGGCCAGCACCCCAGAAGATGTAAGCATTACCATCAGAAGCCTGGAGCACGCAAGGATCGATGCCATTGATGCCCTTGATAGGCTCTGGCTCAGGAATGAACGGGCCTTCAGGACTGTCGGCTACAGCGACACCAACGCCAAAGCCACGCATCGGGCCACCCGGTGTTGATGGGAAATAGAAATAATACTTTCCATTTCTCTCGACGCAGTCGGGTGCCCACATCGAATAAGAGTTTGGTCGTACCCAGGGCACTTTATTCTGAGATACAATCACACCATGATCCGTCCAATCGGTCAGATTCTCTGATGAGAACACATGATAGTCCTCCATGCAGAACCAATCCTGACGCTGACCAGCAGGTGGGAAAATATCATGAGAAGGATAAAGGTACACCTTATTATTAAATACGCGAGCAGTAGGATCAGCCGTAAACTGGTCGCGAATAACTGGGTTCTGTGCCAAGGCTGCAGTAGCAGCCAGGCACAGCGCAAATGTTGATAATAAAGTTTTATTCATTGTCAGTTTTTTCATTTTTCACTTTTCACTTAAACTGCCACCAATCAAGATGAATATCACCTTGGGCATTGCTGAAACAGAGATATAGATCATGAACGCCAACAGCCTCCTTAACCTTAGCAGTAAACACGCGATATTTATCGATGTTGCCTGTGCTCTTCACAACAGCGGTGCCAATGACAGGACCTTTGTCGCTGTCCAAGCGGAGCGTCACCGTGCAACCAGCCTTTGCAGCAGCAGAAGCTGTCAAAGCAAACTGCTTGGCGCCTTTTCCGAAGTCGACACCACGCAGACGGATATATTCACCGTCGTTCACGTCAAAGACATACATGTTGCGCTTGCCCGTAGAAGTTGGCATATCTTTTACGACGCCCGTATTGGGAATGCCCATCTTAGCAGTCTTCAAGCCATAACCCCAAGCCATCGTCTCTGCCTCTACCCTTTGGTAGGGATTGAGCCAATGGAGCTGTTTCATGGGTTGCTGGTCAAGCCAGTAGGGTACTTCCTGGATAGTGCCATCAGCATTATAGGTCATCTCTGTGGCAGAGACGCTACGACGCTCATGGTGTTCGAAGGTTTCCAAGTGCATCAGGTCATAATTCTGTCCGAAGACATAGCTGTGGCCTTTATAATCGCAGATGCCAGGATGGTTGCCACGATCGCGCTGAGTAGGCTTCATGATATAACCCTTCCATTCCCAAGGACCTGTGGGTGAATCGCTCATAGCATAACCCAAAGCCTCTGGACAGCATGTAGAGGCAAAGCCCAGATAGTATTTGCCGTTACGCTTATAGAACCAAGGACCCTCTTGATAGTTGGGGATGTGAGGCAGCTTTGTGACACCACTCTTCAGCGATATCATGTCGTCGTTCAGCTTAGCCCAGAAGGTATGGGGATTGCCCCAATACATATAGGCCTGTCCGTCGTCATCAGTATAGACACTAGGGTCGATATCAAACCAGTTGCTCTGATCCCAAACCAATGGCTTTCCCAATGGGTCCTTAAACGGACCATAAGGCGAGTCGCTGACCAAGACACCAATGCCGTGTCCATGCAGAGGGGCATAGAGATAATACTTGCCATTACGCTCTACTGTCTGGATGGCCCAACCTCCATTCTCACGACTGCGCCACGAGAAGTCCTTCAACGAAGCCACAGCACCATGTTCTGTCCAGTTCACCATATCGGTAGTAGACCAAAGGAGCCAGTCGTACATGAAGAAGCCTGCAGAACCTTTCTCGTTCTCGTCAGGAATATCTTCTGGCGAAGCATCGTGCGACGTATATAAGAATAAGGTGTCGTCCACTACGAGTGGTGACGGGTCGGCAGTATACTTGGTCTGGAAGAGTGGCATATTCACCTGCTCCAGTCCTCGCATCTCCCACCAGTCGAAGTTGAAGAGTTTCGGACCCTTACGACCTGTAAACACAAAGTATAAGTCATGGTGTCCGCGAGCGATGGCTGTCAGATCGGTTGTCAACGTCTGCCATTTCTCCCAGCCACCTGTAGCAGGTACCTCCAGGCGTCCTAACAGCTGACCCTTCACACTATCGATGCGAATCTCAATCTGTCCACCACGCAAGCCGCTAGCCACACGTGCCGTAAAGGTACGAGGCAGTTTGCTGCAGAAATGAACATTCTGCAACTTGATATAGTCGCCATTATGAATATCCGTCACATAAACGCCTACCTCGTCGTTCTGCTCAGTCTTCACACCCTTAGAGAAAGCCATCGTTTCGGCCTCCACCTTACGATAAGGATCAAACTTACCCACAGGCTTGACACCCTCATCAGTAGGCATAATCGTTGGGAAACTGCCATCAGCATTATACTTAAACTCCTCAACAGCCACACTACGACCAAAACCACCACCCTGAGGCAGCTTGCCTGTATGATAGAAGAAGTAAGAGTGACCCTTATAGTCAGCTACACCACAATGGTTGGTGAATGACTTGGTATCGCACAAAGGCATGATCTCGCCAGCATATTTCCAAGGACCAATAGGCGATGGCGCTGTGCTGTAAGAGATATGCTCTGGCACACCACCAGCAGCATAAAGCAACTGGTAGGTGCCATTACGCTTAGTCAGCCAAGGACCCTCAACATAGGAGTCCTTGTAACTCCTTCCCTTCTCACGCTTGTTCATCATAGGACCACCAAAGGCTTCCTCTGTCATGTCGAGTCTGCCCAGTTCGCCACTATAGGAAATCATGTCGCGATTCAGCTTCAGATAGTAGCACTGTGGATTACCCCACATGAGCCAAGCCTGGCCATCGTCATCAATCAATACCGTTGGGTCAATATGGTCCCAACTGCCATTTTCGAACAACGGCTTTCCAATAGCATCACGGAATGGGCCTGTTGGCGAGTCGCTCACAGCAACACCAATAGCCATACCATTGGATATCTTAGAATGTGCACAGATATACCAAAAGAATTTGCCATCGCGCTCTATACATTGTGATGCCCAAGCTCTGTCGTCAGCCCACGAGAAGCTCTCCAAAGCCAAAGGTGAACCATGGTCCTGCCAGTTCACCATATCGTCTGTTGAATACACTCGCCACTCCTGCATCCAGAAGAAGTCGGCACCATCTTCATCGTGGCCTGTATAAACATACATCTTGCCATCGTGAACCATTGGTGCCGGATCGCTGGTACACCAAGTCTGTACAAAGGGATTCTGCGCTACGCTATTCATGGCAAGAGCCATAACAGCAGAAAGTATCGTTGTTCTTTTTATCATGATGGAATAGTATGCTTTTTATTTGAAGAGTTTTTGAGCCATCACCTTCAGGCAGCGACGCCATGTCAGGAACTCGTGAGCTGTACCCTCAGAAATCAGTCCTTCGGCATTGAAGCCTGCAGCCTTCAGAGCTTCTACACTCTTGTTGATGCCATCGGGATTCTCCTTATCTCCACAACCCTCGAAGATATACTTCACACACTTGGGGTCTTTAATCTCCTCAGGCATATAGGTACCGCCAGAAAGTAGTCCCCAGTAACCGAATACCTCAGGACGACGCAGGGTGATGAGCTTGGTAGTCATGCCACCCATCGACAGACCAGCCATCGCACGGTTCCACTTATCCGTCTTGGTCAGGAAATTGGCATCGATATGGGGAATGAGCTCGTCGATGAGCACCTTCTCAAACTCTTCTGCTGTAAACTTACCAATGGTTCCAAACTTAAAGTCGTTAGTCAGACCATAAGCCATCACGATGATGAAGGGCTTGATCTTACCATCAGCAATCAGGTTGTCCATGATGAGGCCAGCCTTACCCTGTACGGGCCAGCTGGTTTCATTCTCACCCCAGCCATGCTGCAGATACAATACAGGATAGCGCTCCTGAGTCATCTTGCCACCTTTGCCCTTGATGAGCTTGCCATAGCCATAAGGCAGATAGACAGTAGCTTCCTGCATCTTGCCTAGACTTGGAGAATAGAACAGCACCTTCTGCATATTGCCATGAGGAATATCTGTGCGCTCAGCATAGAAGTCCTGATCAGGAGCAGGAATCTCGATACCACTCTCCCAACGGCAAGAGCCGAAGTAGTTGTGAGTACCAGGATCGTTGACCACGCCACCATCGATCGTCAGGTGATAATAGTGGAAACCTGGATCCATCGGACCCTCTGTTGTTCCTGTCCAGAAGCCATCCTTTCCTTTGCGCAGAACCGTACCACCACGTCCACCAAGACCCAAGCTGACGATAACCGACTTAGCATCGGGAGCCTCAACACGGAAACGGGCATAACCCTCGCTGTTCACCTGTGGATACTCCTGTCCGGGCTGGTTGCAGGGATTGGGTACCCAGTCGTCCTTGGGCTGAGCATTGTCGAGAGCAGCATTGAAATTCTTGATGGCATAATAAGCCTGCTTGGGCTTGTAGTTCTCATCGAAAGGCAATGGATGGTTGTTGACACCCAGCCAAGAGTCGCGATCACTCAGGTTCCATAATGTCACGCAGTCGATAACATCCTTATGCTTGCGGAAAATCTTGAAGATACGGTTATACTGATCTGTCAGCATGGTGTTCTTATAACCTGCCAAAGGCTTGTTCTCACCACGCGAGAAACGCAGCTGACCACCCATCTCCTCATTGACACGGATGTCGAGCTCAGTCACGTGGATATGCTTTACGAGCTGAGAGTACTTCGTGATGGCAGCATCGATATCCTCCTCAGAAGGACCATAGACATTGTAGTGGCCCTGCATACCAATACCATGAATGGGCACACCTGCATCCTGCATCTTCTTCACCATATTATAGATGCGATCACGCTTGCCTGGGTCGCACTCGTTGTAGTCGTTATAGAACAACAAGGCATTGGGGTCAGCCTCGTGGGCAAACTCGAAAGCCTTGGCAATAAACTCATCGCCACAGAGCTTGAAGTGACGACTCTGGCGATAGGGGCTGCCTGGGGCAAACTTTCCGTCTACAAAGGTAGGACGGGGATTATCCTCCATAGCCTCATTGACCACATCCCAAGCATATACCACGTCCTTATAACGGTTAACAACAGTATGGATGTGTTCACGAAGACGCTCATAAAACACTTCCTTCTTCACTTCCTTGCCCTTCTTGTCTGTAAACATCCAATCGGCAAACTGAGAATGCCAGCAAAGGCAGTGGCCACGCAACTTGATACCGTTCTGACGACAGAAGTCAGCAATCTTGTCAGCCTTCTCGAAGTTCCATACACCCTCCTTAGGATGCAGTTCACCTGGTTTCATGTCGTTCTCTGCAGTAATGCTGTTGAACTCAGCCTTCACCAAATTGATTTGGTCAGCGTCACTGACATTACGTTGGTTAAGGGCTACACCAATCATAAAATAGTTCTTGTAAGCATCCTTCAGCTTCACCTGAGGATTGGGGTCTACAGGACGTCCCCACTGAGCCCAAATACATGTGCTGCTCATCAGAAGCATAGCAGCAAGGGCCATTTTCATTGTTTGTTTCATTTTTGTTGATATTAATTGGTTAGTGAATAAATCTTTCCTGGCTGTGTCTCGATATCGTATTCATAGACACGGGGAACGGCCTTCTGAGGCACTTCCTTCAGTTCCTCTGAAATAAGAGGCTTCTTCACATCGGCAGGAGCGAAGAGCGCATTAGGACAACTGCCTTTAGCTGGTCGCAAGCCACGTCCCTTCAAAGGAACATAGGAACGCAGACGCAGCGTGCCTCCTATCGTACTACGAATACTGGCTGTACGCAACTTGCCATCAGCCCAACGCTCGTCGACGATAAAACCACCTCGCGCTCTCAGTCCTTTTACCTCACCTTGTTTCCATGCATCAGGCAGAGCAGGCAACAAGTGGACTGCACCATCATGGCTCTGCAGCAACATCTCGCAGACGCCTGCAGAACAGCCGAAGTTACCATCAATCTGGAAAGGCGGATGGGCATCAAACAGGTTAGGATAGGTACGCCCATCAGGATACTCACGCATCTTGCTGTCATCTGGCAGGATGTGGAGCATATTCTTGATAATCTGGAAGGCATGATTGCCATCCAACATGCGAGCCCAGAAGTTGGTCTTCCAACCCAGACTCCAACCCGTTGCCATATCGCCACGTTGCTTAAGGGTATTGGCACAAGCGGCAAAGAGTTCTGGATGTGAGAACGGAGAAATCTGATTAGAAGGATAAAGACCAAAGAGATGAGAGATATGACGATGCTCGTCCTTGGGATTGTCACCATCCCATAGCCACTCCTGCAGCTGTCCATGACGACCAATCTGCATAGGAGGCAACTGTGAGAGAGGTGATACGACGGAAGCATACTGAGCAACATCTTTACCAAGGGCTTTGCCTGCTGCTATCACGCTACTCAAGACATCGAACACGATCTGATTATCCATTGTCGAACCTGCTGTTACTGTTGTACGCTTACCCATTGGACCATGCTCAGGAGAAACGGTTGGTACCGTCACTAACCAGCCATATTCCGGATGGATACGCATATAGTCAACGAGGAAATCAGCAGCACCCTTCATGACAGGATAGTACTGTTCCAGCATCTTCTTGTCACCAGTAAAGAGATACTGTTGCCAGATATGGGTTGTCAGCCAGGCACCACCTGTTGGGAACATACCCCAAGTAGTACCATCCACAGGACCAGCAATACGCCAAAGGTCTGTATTATGATGTGCTACCCAACCTTGACAGCCATACATCTCTTGGGCTGTCTTGGTACCAGTCTCACTCAAGTCACGAATCATACGAAGCAGGGGTTCCTGAGTCTCCACGAGATTGCCAACCATAGAAGGCCAGTAGTTCATCTCTGCATTGATATTGATGGTGTACTTCGAATCCCAAGGAGCATTCAACTTGTCGTTCCAAACACCCTGAAGATTAGCAGGCTGTCCACCTGGTTGTGAAGAACTGATAAGCAGATAGCGACCATATTGCATCATCAGCGACACCATATCCATATCCTTGCCCTCAGCAAAAGCAGCCAAACGCTGGTCTGTGGGCAAAGAGGATTGAGCTGATTTGGCCAGATTCAGGGTTACACGATTATACTGTTCCTGATATTTCTTGGTGTGGCGAGCCAACAGTTCACTATAGCTCTTATCCTTAACCTTTTCTATATACTGCTGAGTACGTTCAGTAGGATTACCACTAATGTCATGATAGTTGACGAAATTGGTGGCAGCAGTTATATAAATGGTTGCATCAGTAGCATTATTCACCACGACCATGTCTGGTTCGTTAGAGAAAGAACCATCACACTTGACCCAACAACGTATTTCTGCTGTCAGGCGTCCAGGAATACCTTCTTGCTCTACGTTTTGAACAGTAGCAACCAATTGCTGGTCCTTGGCATAGCTGCTATTCTTCAATTCAGTCTTGCACCAATGACTCAGCGAGAAATCCAGCTTTCCTTTCTGGCTGGCTTTCAGATGCATCACGATAACAGGATCAGCCTGCGAAGCAAAGACCTCACGGGTTATCGTCACACCATTCATTTGCTTAAAAGTGGTTGTACAGACAGCATTCCCAAGGTTCAACTCACGACGATAGTTAGTGGTTTGCTCAAAGGGCTCACCACCAAACAGTTTCAAGCTACCTAAAGGCAAGAAACGCATGCCATGAGGACCACGGAAGAAATGCTTATCCAACACCTGATGGGCCTCTTCCTCGCGACCTGCAAATATTAAGTCGCGCACTTCCTGCAAGTGTTCCTTGGCGGTTGGACTGTTGTTGTCGTGTGGACTACCACTCCAGAATGTTTCTTCGTTCAGCTGAATTTCTTCACCATCCGTAGCGCCATAAACCATAGCTCCCAGTTGTGAGTTACCAATAGGCAAGGCTTCCAACCAGTGATGGGCAGGCTGATTATACCACAATTTATGCTGTTGTGCTAATACGGGTAGCGACAACATCAGCGAGAATAAGGCAAACCATTTTTTCATATTTTTAATCGATTAATTTTTCAGCCACAAAGGTACGAATTATTCTTTACACCTTATTAATAGCATTGTATCAGATTCTATTCGATTTGTAACATGCTGTTGTTAAGAAAACACAATTCATATCGTTTTGTGGTAAAAATGTTTTGGCTGTTTACTCACTAATTCGTACCTTTGCACCCAGAAAATAAACGTTTATAGAAGAAAATGGCTTTAAAATGTGGTATTGTGGGACTCCCCAACGTGGGTAAGTCCACCTTATTTAATTGTTTGTCGAGCGCCAAGGCGCAGGCAGCTAATTTCCCCTTTTGTACAATAGAACCCAATGTGGGTGTGATTACTGTTCCTGACGAGCGATTGACAAAACTCGCAGAACTGGTTCATCCTGGTCGCATTGTGCCTGCTACCTGCGAAATCGTTGATATTGCAGGCCTTGTAAAGGGTGCCTCTAAGGGCGAGGGTCTGGGTAATAAGTTCTTGGGAAACATTCGCGAAACGGATGCCATCATCCATGTGTTGCGCTGTTTCGAGGATGAGAATATCACTCACGTAGATGGAACCATCGACCCCATTCGCGACAAGGAAATCATTGATACAGAGCTGCAGCTGAAAGACCTCGAGACCATTGAGAGTCGTTTGGCTAAGACAGAAAAAGCTGCTGCAGCAGGTAATAAAGAAGCTAAGATAGAGGTTACTGTCCTGAAGGCTTATAAGGAAGTGCTGGAGCAGGGCAAGAATGCCCGTATTGTAGAGTTTGAAAGCAAGGACGAGCAGGACTGCGCCAAGAATCTGTTCCTGCTGACTGCGAAGCCTGTGTTGTATGTTTGCAATGTGGGTGAGGCTGAGGCGAAATCGGGCAACGACTTTACCAAGAAAGTAGAGGCATTGGCGAAGGAAGAGGGTGCTGAGTCGATGGTGATAGCTGCCAAGACGGAAGAAGACATCGCTGAGTTGGAAAGCTACGAGGATAAGCAGCTGTTCTTGGAAGAACTAGGCTTAGAGGAGAGTGGCGTTAATCGTCTGATCAAGAAGGCTTACGCCCTGCTGAACCTCGAGACATTCATCACCGCTGGCGAGATGGAGGTGAAGGCCTGGACCTATAAGAAAGGCTGGAAGGCTCCACAATGTGCTGGCGTCATCCATACCGACTTCGAGAAAGGCTTTATACGGGCTGAGGTCATCAAGTACGACGACTATATTCAGTATGGCTCTGAGGCTGCTGTTCGCGAAGCAGGTAAGATGGGTATTGAAGGTAAGGAATACGTTGTGCAGGATGGTGACATCATGCACTTTAGATTCAATGTATGATGATGTTATTTAATTATATCAACTGGAATCCATCGCTGAACTTTGGTCCGTTCCGCTGGTACTCATTGTGCTGGCTGATAGGACTGGCGTTGGCCTATTTCGTTGTCAAGCGTTTGTATAAAGAGCAGAAAATCAAGGACGAACTGTTCGATCCTTTGTTTATCTATTGCTTCTTAGGCATTTTGTTGGGTGCCCGTTTGGGACATTGCATCTTCTATCAGCCTGACTATTTCCTGGCATCATGGCAGGGGTTCGTCGAGATGTTTCTGCCCATTAAATTTGTGGATGGTAACATGAACTTTGCAGGAAATTGGCTCTTTCAGTTGACTGGTGGTGTTGCAGCATTCACTGGCTATGAAGGATTAGCTTCACATGGTGGTACTCTAGGTTTGATGATCGCCTTGTGGATCTATGTCAAGCATACCAAGATCAGCATCTGGACAGTACTCGACAATATCGCTATTGCTACAGGAACGACAGCCTGCTTTATTCGTTTGGGCAACCTGATGAACTCTGAGATAATAGGCAAGGTGACAGATGTGCCCTGGGCCTTTATCTTCGAACGCGTAGATCTGTTACCTCGTCATCCAGGACAGCTCTATGAAGCTATTGCCTATGGTATCCTGTTTGCCATTATGTGGACCATTTACAAGAAGAATGCTAACAGCCAAAAGCCAAAAGCCAATAGCCTTCAAGTTGGCACTGGCTGGTATTTTGGCTTCTGCCTCTTCTACATCTTCACCTTCCGTTTCTTCATCGAGTATACGAAAGAGATACAAGAAGCCTTCGAAGCCTCTCTCCCAATCGACATGGGCCAGATACTTTCGATTCCGTTTATCTTATTAGGACTCTGGTGCATGATGAGGGCTAAGAAACAATCGGTATAACGGAATTACGGTATAACGGAATATCAACAAAAAAGAAATCGTCTCACTTTCCTGAGACGATTTTTTTGATTTCATTCAGCTTATTCAGCGCTTCCAAAGGCGTGAGGTTGTTGACATCGATGCCTAATATCTCGTCACGAACCTGACAGAGCACAGGGTCATCCAACTGGAAAAAGCTCAGCTGCATGCCTTCACGACTCTGAGCAATCTCTGCTGTGGGTTTACCAACGCTGCCTACAGAAGCATTATCAGCCTCCAACTGCTTTAGTATCACGTTAGCACGCTTGACAATAGAGCGAGGCATACCAGATATCTCAGCCACATGGATACCAAACGAGTGCTCACTCCCACCCTTCTCTAATTTACGCAGGAAGATAACTTTGCCCTCAACCTCCTTGACGGAGACGTTGTAGTTCTTGATGCGCTTGAAGTTCTTCTCCATCTCGTTGAGCTCATGATAGTGCGTGGCAAAGAGCGTACGGGCCTGAGCCTTGGGATGTTCATGCAGATACTCCACTATCGCCCAGGCAATAGAGATACCGTCATAAGTGCTGGTGCCTCTTCCTAATTCGTCGAAGAGTACCAGCGAACGAGGCGTCACATTATTTAATATGTTGGCAGCCTCCGTCATCTCCACCATGAAGGTTGATTCTCCCAAAGAGATGTTATCAGAAGCCCCTACCCTCGTGAAGATCTTATCCACCATACCAATCTTTGCACTCTCTGCTGGCACGAAGCTACCTATCTGAGCCAACAGCACGATCAAGGCTGTCTGGCGCAACAGGGCTGATTTACCAGCCATATTAGGACCAGTGATGATGATGATCTGCTGGCGCTCCGAATCGAGATAGATATCATTAGGCACATAATGTTCACCCAGAGGCAACTGTGTCTCGATAACAGGATGGCGACCCTGTTTGATATCTATCACATCACTGGCATCGATGATTGGACGCACGTAATGGTTCTCCTCTGCTGTCTTGGCAGCACTCAATAGGCAATCGAGATGTGCCAGGACATTGGCATTGATCTGTATCTGAGGAATAAACGCCTGCATCGCCATCACGAGGTCGTTGAAGAGCTGTTGCTCCAGCGAGAGTATCTTATCCTCAGCACCAAGTATCTTCTCTTCGTATTCCTTCAGTTCTTGCGTGATATAACGCTCTGCATTAGCCAATGTCTGCTTGCGCACCCACTCCTGTGGTACCTTGTCCTTATAGGTATTGCGAACCTCGAGATAATAGCCAAACACATTGTTATAGCCCACTTTCAACGACTGAATACCTGTCTCCTGAGATTCGCGTTCTTGTATCTGTAAGAGATAGTCCTTACCAGAATAGGCAATATGGCGCAATTCATCCAGTTCTTCATTCACACCGTCGCGAATCACCCCACCCTTTGCCACCAGTTGTGGCGGATCGTTCTGTATCTCGCGTTCTATTCTGTCGCGAATCGACTCACAGAGGTTCAGCTGCTCCCCTACCCGCTTCAGCGATTCATTGTTGGCATAGAGACAAGCTGTCTTGATGGGTTGGATAGCCTGCAGGGCCATCTTCAACTGTACTACCTCACGAGGCGATACCCTGCCTACAGCAACCTTCGAGATGATACGTTCCAAATCGCCCATCCGATGCAGCTGGTCGTCGATGCACTGACGGAACTCTGGTTCACGATAGTAGTATTCCACGATGTCAAGACGTTCGTTGATGGGCTTCTCGTTCTTCAACGGGAACACCAGCCAACGACGCAGCATACGACCGCCCATTGGCGTCACCGTGTGGTCTATCACATTCAGCAGCGACTTTCCGTCATCCTGCATAGGATTCAGCAACTCCAAGGAACGGATGGTGAATTTATCCAGACGAACATAGCGTTCTTCCTCGATACGGGATATGCTGGTGATATGTGCTATCTGTGTATGCAGCGTCTGTTCCAGATATTGCAGGATGGCACCAGCAGCTATCACGCCACTCTTCAGATGGTCGATGCCAAAGCCCTTCAGCGACTTCACGTTGAAGTGCTTGTAAAGCTTCTGATGGGCCGTCTGCTCAGTAAATACCCAGTCGTCAAGTTCAAACGTCACCAAGCGATTACCAAAGTAACGCTCGAAGTCGTGCTTCCTGCCTCTGTCGTAAAGCACCTCCTTAGGCTGGAAGTTACCTATCAGCTTTTCTACATAGTCGTAGGTGCCCTCACCCGTCAGGAACTCACCCGTCGAGATATCAAGGAAGGCAACGCCACACGAGGCCTTGCCAAAATGGACAGCAGCCAGGAAATTGTTTTCTTTATAGTTAAGAACGGTATCCTGCATCGCCACACCTGGCGTCACCAGTTCTGTGATACCTCGCTTCACCAGCTTTTTAGTCAGCTTGGGGTCTTCCAACTGGTCGCAGATAGCTACGCGCTTACCTGCCCTGATAAGCTTGGGCAGATAGGTGTCCAAGGCATGATGGGGAAAACCAGCCATCTCGTCGCCTTTGTTATAGCCGTTATTGCGATGAGTCAGCGTGATGCCTAAGATGCGAGAGGCAATAATGGCATCTTCGCAGTACGTCTCGTAGAAGTCGCCACAGCGAAACAGCAACAAGGCCTCAGGGTATTTCGCCTTGAAGTCAAAAAACTGTTTCATCATCGGAGTCAGCTCCTTGCCGTCTTTCTTTGCCATAACAGCTGCAAAGGTACAAAAAAAGAGCGAAACTCCAAAAAGTTCCGCTCTTTTATTATCAATAAGAATTTTTAATTACTTCTGGATGTACTTTCTACCGTTCTTAATCACCAGACCCTTGTAGCTTGGAGTTACCATCTGGCCTGCTACGTTGTAGATAGCACCATTCTGCTGAGCAGCCTTCACTGCGGTGATGCCAGTGGTTGTGCCGTTTAGAGAATAGATATATCCGTTCTTGACTTCAGGTGTTACTACGCTATTGCTTACATATTTCTGAAGCTGACCTGTTACAACTACTTCGTCGCCTTCCTTAATATAATCCTCAGAATCAATGTTGGCATTATCTAAGCCCCTGAGACGATAACAAGTGAGCTTGGTTGTTCCACCAGCCTCAGCAGCAATATCAAAATTAGCATTGCCATAGAATGTACCATCGCTCTTCTTCTGGATTTCTGGTGTGCCAACAACCACACCCTTCACGTAATATGTTTCAGAGGTTGTAGCACCATTTGACAAAGCATCAATCAATGTTAATGCATCAGCCACTGTGAAGGGGCTTGCTTCTGTTCCTGGGTTCTCAACATTCACAATAGTATAGATTGCAGTTACGATGCTGCTGGTCTTTCCACCTTTCACAGCCATAGCCTTGATAGTAGTGGTCTTTGTAATGGACAGAGGAGTTCCATCATAGAACACGCCAGTATAGTTACTATCATCGGTATAAACAGGATCTTCTCCGCTTATAGTATACAGAATCTTTGCGCCTTCAGTCTCGCAAGTCAATGCTACTGTCTGGGGCTCAAAATACATACCACTTGCTACACCGAACTTAGGGGCCTGAACATCGTCAGCAGAAGCCTCACCATAAGTAACAGTAATTGTGTAAATGGTAGCAGTACCTGTAGCTGTTAATGTAACAGAAGCTGCGCTTCCATTCCAGGTGTCTGTGGCATAGCCATCACCGCTCAAATTACCAAGATTATTACCTGTGAAAACGATTTTCTTAACAACGTTGGTACCAGCAGTAAAAGTCAAAGAGCCTCCATTCTTATAAATACGAAAATCATATTTTCCTGCGTTACCACCAGATCCTTGATAAATACGAGAATCTGTGCTTCCTGAAGTCACAACGATTTTAACTCCATCTTTGTTAATTTCTTCAACCTTAGTTCCCTGTCCTGCTTCTGGCAAAGCAATTCCTAAAGCTGTAATTGCGTCAGGTTCGTTGAGAGTAAATGTAACTTCAGTGTCTGCATAGACATTACCAAACACCATAGCCAACAAGGCTACAAACGAATAGCGTAAAATTTGTTTCATAAGCGTAAATTTTATTTTAGTTAATAATACGTTTTATGATGCAAAGATAGGAAAAAAGTTGGAAAGGAGAAAGAAATGGAGGAATTTTTTTCAGAAAAATATTAAGTGTCGTTTTGACGTTTGTCAAATAAACTTGCTGAAATTTAACACTTACTTTTGGAGCATTCTAGAAAACGGGAAAGGCGGATTGCTGGCATTAATGGTAGATTTTGCTACCTTTAATGGTAGAAAGTGCGGGTATTAATGGGAGAGATTACGGCTTAACTATGGAGAGATTACTGCTTAGCCTAAGAGAAATGGCACTTTAGTCAAGGAGAAGTGGCACTTTAGCGAACGAAAAATGGGCTAAAAACGGCGAAAATGGGGGCTAAACGGAGGTGAAAATCGACGCCTGTTTTGTAACGTGCTGATAGACAGGCAGATACAAAACGACTCATATTTGCGTTATTTGGGGGCAGATGAGAGGTTGGTGAATTTTTCGCGATTTTCACGAGGTGCTTTGTTAAAATAATTTATTTTCGTTAACAATTATATTTCTCACTCTTTGTTGCTATTTTCAAAAATAATGTTTATCTTTGCAGTCTATAGAACTTAATACTAAAAACGATAAAAGCTTATGAAACACTTATTTACCTTTGTTGCACTCGTGCTTATCAGTACCAGCAGTGCTTTTGCTCAAGGTCCTAACGATTCTAAGGACTATTACAAGAATGCTGATGGCAAAAAGGGGGCAGAACTGAAGACTGCCCTATGTGCTGTGATTAATCCTCACACACAACGAACCTACAAACAACTTTGGACTGACTTCCGGACAACAGATGCAAAACCTAATGGTAAGGTCTGGGATATGTATTCCAATAAACGTGAATATACATTTGGTACAGACCAAGCAGGAAACACAGGAAAAGAAGGTGACAATTATAATCGTGAACACTCTTTCCCCAAAAGCTGGTTCAATGAAGAATATCCCATGTATACTGACTTATTCCATCTTTATCCTACTGATACAAAGGTTAATAACGATCGTGGTAACCTCCCGTTTGGCGAAGTGGGACCAGGGTACAGCTATTCGTATGGTGAATTTTCGAAGTGGGGGAGTGCCAAAGCTGGTCTTGGCTATAGTGGTAGTGTCTTCGAACCTAACGATGAATACAAGGGCGATTTTGCTCGCACTTACTTCTATATGGTAACCTGTTACGAGAGCTATACGAACAGTAGTGGTCAATCGCGACAGATTACTTCTTGGAATTGTGTAATGCTTGATGGTAAGACATATCCTGGTTTGGCTGATTGGGCTTTAACGATGTTGATGAAGTGGTCGAAGCAAGACCCTGTGAGCGATAAGGAGACGAACAGAAACAACGCTGTTTATGGCATTCAGAACAATCGCAACCCGTTTATTGACTATCCTGGTTTGGAGGATTACATCTGGGGCGACAAGATGGATGTAGCTTTTAGCTATGACAACTACAACTCGACAGGTATTACGACCCTTTCGCTGGATGAAAACCAAGAGCCGGAAGCTATTTATTCTGTCGATGGAAAACAGCTGAAGCAGACACAAAAGGGCCTGAATATCATAAAAATGAAGAACGGAACGGTCAAGAAGATACTAAAAAAGTGATTTTTCCGTTGGTTATCTGAAAGATAATGTGTACTTTTGCAGGCTAAAAGGACAAATAACTGAATAAAAGATATGGAATACAATTTCAGAGAGATTGAACAGAAATGGCAAAAGAGATGGGTGGAGATGAAGACCTATCGAGTGACGGAAGACCCCACGAAGAAGAAATTCTACGTGCTTAACATGTTCCCCTACCCCAGTGGTGCAGGACTTCATGTTGGTCATCCCTTAGGTTATATCGCATCAGATATTTATGCCCGCTACAAGCGCCAGAAAGGTTATAACGTGCTGAACCCAATGGGTTACGACGCCTATGGTCTGCCTGCAGAACAGTATGCTATCCAGACGGGTCAGCATCCTGAGAAGACTACGTTTGAAAATATCGATCGCTATCGTTCGCAGCTGGATAAAATCGGCTTCTGCTTCGATTGGGAACGCGAGGTAAGGACCTGTGACCCAATCTACTACAAGTGGACACAGTGGGCCTTCCAGCGTATGTTCAAGTCGTACTATAGCCTCAGCTCGCAGAAGGCTCAGCCAACCATCAAACTCATCGAGCACTTTGAGTTGATGGGTACTGAGAACTGTAACGCTCTGGGTACAGAGGAACTGCACTTTACAGCATCAGATTGGGCAGGATTTTCAGAGAAGAAGAAGCAGGAGGTGCTGATGAACTATCGTATTGCTTATCTGGCTGATACGATGGTGAACTGGTGTCCAAAACTTGGAACCGTATTGGCTAACGATGAGGTAGTTGATGGCGTATCAGTTCGTGGTGGCTATCCTGTGGTTCAGAAGAAGATGCGCCAGTGGTGCCTCCGTGTCTCTGCATACGCTCAGCGTTTGCTCGATGGTCTCGAGGAGATTGACTGGACTGATTCACTAAAGGAGACACAGCGCAACTGGATTGGTCGCTCTGAGGGTACTGAAGTAGAGTTCAAGGTGGCACCCGCTGGAGAACCAGCGGGCACAGAGGCTAAGCATTTCACCATTTTCACCACTCGTGCAGATACTATGTTTGGTGTAACCTTCATGGTTTTGGCTCCTGAATCAGAACTCGTCGCTGAACTGACTACGCCTGATCAGAAAGAGGAAGTAGACAAATATCTGGACTACGTGAAGAAGCGTACAGAGCGCGATCGCCAGATGGACCACAAGGTAACTGGTGTATTCTCTGGTAGCTACGCCATCAATCCATTTACTGATGAAAAAATCCCCATCTGGATTGCAGAATACGTTCTAGCTGGTTATGGTACTGGTGCCATTATGGCTGTACCTGCTCACGATAGTCGTGACTATGCCTTCGCCAAGCACTTCAACCTGCCAATCATTCCTCTGATTGAGGGTGCTGATGTTAGCGAGGAGAGCTACGATGCTAAGGAGGGTATTGTATGCAACTCTTCATCAACTAAGTTCTCTCTGAACGGACTTACCGTTAAAGAGGCTATCGCAGCTACCAAGAAATATGTAACTGAGCAGGGCTTGGGTCGAGTAAAGGTAAACTATCGTCTCCGCGATGCTATCTTCTCTCGTCAGCGTTATTGGGGTGAGCCATTCCCAGTTTACTACAAGGACGATATGCCTTATATGATTCCAAAGGAGTGTCTGCCTCTGGAATTGCCTGAGATCGACGAGTACAAGCCAACTGAGACTGGTGAGCCACCATTGGGACGTGCTAAGATGTGGGCTTGGGATACTAAGTTTGACAAAGTAGTGAGCAAGGATGAGATTGACAACAAGACCGTCTTCCCACTTGAGCTGAATACTATGCCTGGCTTCGCAGGCTCTTCAGCTTACTATCTGCGCTATATGGACCCCAAGAACGAGAAGGCTCTTGTCAGTCGCGATGCTGACGAGTACTGGCGCAATGTAGACCTCTATGTAGGAGGTACGGAGCACGCTACAGGTCACTTGATCTACTCTCGTTTCTGGAACAAGTTCCTCTATGACTCAGGTTACTCTTGCGAGGATGAGCCCTTCAAGAAGCTTGTGAATCAGGGTATGATTCAGGGTCGCTCTAACTTCGTATATCGTGTCGAGGACGAGGGTGCTGACAAGGGTAAGTTCGTAAGCTTCGGACTGAAGGACAAGTACACCACAACTCCTATCCACGTAGATGTAAACATCGTCTCTGCTGATGTGCTCGATATCGAGGCATTCAAGGCTTGGCGTCCAGAATACAACAACGCAGAGTTCATTCTCGAAGATGGCAAATACGTTTGTGGTTGGGCCGTAGAAAAGATGTCGAAGTCGATGTTCAACGTGGTTAATCCAGATATGATTGTAGAGAAATATGGTGCTGATACGTTGCGTCTCTATGAGATGTTCTTAGGTCCTGTTGAGCAGTCGAAGCCTTGGGATACCAATGGTATCGATGGCTGCCACCGTTTCCTGAAGAAGTTCTGGGCGCTGTTCTATGGCAACACACGTGAGAATCCAGAGGGCAAGTTGCTGGTGGATGACAGCGAACCAACAAAGGAAGCTCTGAAGAGTGTTCACAAGCTGATTAAGAAGGTATCGCAGGACATCGAGGTGTTCTCTTACAATACCTCTATCTCAGCCTTTATGATCTGCGTTAACGAGCTGGCTCAACAGAAGTGTAAGAGTCGTGAGGCCCTGAAGCAGCTGGTTATCCTCATTGCTCCGTTTGCTCCCCATATTGCTGAAGAGTTGTGGGAAGCTCTGGGAGGGCAGGGTAGTGTCTGCGATTCCAAATGGCCTGAATGGAACGAGGAATACTTGGTAGAGAATACTGTGAAGCTGGGTGTTGCCTTTAATGGTAAGACGCGTTTCGATATGGAGTTCCCTGCTGATGCTGACAACCAGACCATCCAAGAGCAGGTGCTGGCTGACGAGCGCTCACCAAAGTATATCGATGGCAAGCCCATTGTAAAGGTTATCATCGTCCCTAAGCGTATGGTGAACATAGTATTAGGCAAATAAATGACAATAGACCACAAAATCATCCTCAACGAGACCAGGGACTATATGTTTATAGCCCTTGGTCTTGCTATTTATACTGTAGCCTTCACTGTTTTCCTGATGCCCTATCAGATAGTAGCAGGAGGCGTCACTGGTCTTTCAGCTATCATCTACTACGCCACAGGATTCCATTTGGAGAATACGTACATCATCATCAATGGTATTCTGCTGATTGTAGCCTTGAAGATTCTTGGCTTTAAGTTCCTGATGAAGACCATCTTCGCTATCTTTACGCTATACTTCATGCTGAAGTTCGCACAGGAAATCATTCCTAAGCAGGAGAATGGTCTGCCCTTTAAACTGATGGGTGAGGGACAGGACTTCATGTCGATGATCATAGGCTGTGTGCTGACTGGTATCGCTCTGGCCACCGTCTTCATGAACAACGGTTCGACAGGAGGTACAGATATCATTGCTGCATCCATCAATAAGTATCATCCCAACGTGACGTTGGGCAATGTTTTATTGGCTGCAGACTTCTGTATCATTGGTTCGTGTATGTTCTTCCCACAATTTGGTACTTATCTCGAACGTGCTCATAAGGTGATGTTTGGCTTCTGTGTGATGGCGATGGAGAACTACACACTCGACTACGTGATGAACGCCCGTCGTCAGTCAGTACAGTTTATGATTTTCTCCAAGAAATGGCAGGAGATAGCCAATGCTATTGGTACGCAGATGAATCATGGTGTCACCATCCTCGATGGACACGGCTGGTATACAGGTCACGACATGAAGGTACTCTGTATCTTGGCTAAGAAGAACGAGAGTGTCAATATCTTCCGTCTTATCAAGATGATTGACCCACAGGCATTTGTATCGCAATCGAGTGTTATTGGTGTCTATGGTGAAGGCTTCGACGAGATGAGGGTGAAGGTAAAAGAGAAGAAGATAAAGGAAGATAAAGGAAGTCAGAAGGAGATAGAAGCATGAAGATAGTATTTGCCACCAACAACGAACATAAACTCTCTGAGATACGCGCCATTCTAGGTCCGTCCTTCGAAGTGGTATCCTTAGCAGACATCGGCTGTCATGAGGATATTCCTGAAACAGGACAGACGCTGGAAGAGAACGCGCTGATGAAGGCGGAATACATCTACGATAAATACCACCTCAGCTGTTTTGCTGATGATACCGGATTAGAGGTTGAGGCGCTCAATGGTGCCCCTGGCGTCTATTCAGCCCGTTATGCCTCTCTCGCTACCAATGGTTCACCCGTTGGCATCAGTCACGATTCAGAGGCCAATATGGCACGCTTGCTTCGTGAATTGGCAGATAAAGATAATCGCAAGGCCCGTTTCCGCACTTGCATCGCCTTGATATTAAAGAAAGATATATGCCCTTGTGGTTGTACCAGCATCAAAGAAATACATCGCTTCGAAGGCATCGTCAATGGCGAGATAACCACAGAGAAGAGTGGGGCAGAGGGCTTTGGTTACGACCCTATCTTCCGTCCTGATGGTTACGACAAGACGTTTGCGGAATTAGGAATGGATATTAAGAACCAGATTAGTCATCGTGCACGAGCCACCCAAAAGCTGGCAGAATACTTAAAGACATTATAAGCATTATGAAGAAGATTTTCATCGTATTACTACTGTCAATTGTCAATTGTCAAATATCACTTTGTCAAATAGGCACTTGGAAAACTTATCTCTCCTACTACGGTGTCCAGCAGATTCAGGCAGCAGGCGATGATATCTTTGTGCTTAGTTCCAATAGCTTGTGGTCTTACAATCAGCAAGACCAGAGCATCAACACCTATGATAAAATTACTGGCCTCAACGATGTCACTATCACCAATATCGCCTGGAACAAAACAGCTAAGCGACTGGTAATCATCTACGACAATAGTAATATAGACCTGTTGGACCAAAAAGGTAACGTCATCAACATTTCTGATATCTATACCAAAGCCATTACTGGCGATAAAGCCATTAACAGCATCTATCTGAATGGTAAATTTGCCTATCTAAGCTGTGGATATGGCGTTTCGAAAATCAATGTCAGCAACGCTGAAATCAGCGAGAGCTACATGCTGGGCTTTAACGTCAAAAAAACAGCCCTTAATGGTAACAATATCTATGTGCAGGCAGATAATAATCAGGTGTGGACTGCTTCGTTAAACAGCAATCTGATAGACAAAAGCAACTGGAGCCTGACCACTTCTTACGATGCTTCTATCTTTAATCCTGACCAGACAGACTACAATAAATACTACGAAACTATCTCAAAGCTGAATCCTGACGGACCCAAATACAACTATCTGAAGTTTCTGCGTTTCAAAAACCAAAAGCTATATACCTGTAATGGTATAATGGGAGGAAAGTTTGATCCTTTCCAGCCCGCTATCGTACAAGTATGGGATGGTAGCAACTGGGATATTTACCAAGACGATCTTGGTGATATCACAGGCCATCGTTTTATGGACTTTGCCTCTGTTGATGTGGATCCCTACGATGAAACACATGTGTTTGCTGGTGGCAGAATAGGACTGTATGAATATAAAAACGGCAAATTCGTCAAGGAATACTCTTATGATAACAGCGATCTGATAGCGAATGTAACTGTTGGACACCTTTCTAAGAACTATACGATGGTTGAAAGCGTGATTTACGACAGCAAAGGCAGCTTGTGGCTGACGAATAGCGGTAGTGACCAGACTTCGCTGTTTGAAATCACTCGCGACGGCAAATGGATTAGTCACCATAAGGATGCCTTCATGAATTCTGCTGGACGCTCTTATGATAATATGGTGGGCCTGACTATTGACAGTAATGGTAGGATTTGGTTCTGTAATAACCGTTTTATTGAACCAGCATTGCTTTGTTATGATCCTGCTGAGGATAAGGGATATGCCTATAAGACTTTTGTCAATCAGGACGGAACCAGACTCGAAAACAGTTATGGTGTGACTTGTGTGGCTGAAGATATGGAGGGAAACATCTGGATGGGTACTGACAGAGGACCATATATGATAGAGAAACAAAACATCGGAAAGAGTGCCGATGAGATGGTTTTCACACAAGTGAAAGTCCCTCGTAATGATGGAACAAACTATGCTGACTATCTGTTGACTGGCATCAATATTACTTGCATCAAAGTAGATAATGATGGCAAGAAATGGTTTGGCACCAATGGAAATGGTGTCTATGTCATCAGTCGCGATAATATGACAGAGCTGCATCATTTTACAACAGAAAACAGCAAATTGCTCTCTGATGTTATTGGCGCTATCGAGATTAACGAGAAAACAGGAGAAGTATTTATTGGTACTGAAAAAGGTCTTTGCTCGTATATGAGTGGTATTACTGAGGTGATTACTGAGATGACTGATGAGGGTGTCTACGCTTATCCGAATCCTGTGAATCCTGGCTATACTGGACTGATTACCATTACAGGACTTACCCATAACGCTGACGTAAAGATTCTTTCTGCCAATGGTGCACTTGTCAAAGAGGGTAGGAGCAACGGACGCATGTTTACATGGGATGGTAACGACAGTAAAGGTAAAAGAGTGGCCAGTGGTGTCTATATGGTGGCTACTGCAACGAGTGACGGTAAGAAAGGAGTAGTATGCAAAATCGCCATCGTCAACTGATTCTTGGTCTGATTGTATTATTTACCATTCTACAATTAGTCGTACTCTTTGTTTTTGGATATACCCCTTATCCTGACAGTAATGGCTATTTATATCTGGCTCAGGAATCATTGCAATATGGTGAACCATATCCTGTCAGCAGTCAACTGAACGAATACCCTTTTCTTTGGAATATTGGCGCTATTAATATCACAGCTGCATCGCTGGCATTATTCCATTCCGTTACACCTCTGCTCGTTTTATACGCGCTGATGAAGGGAATTACTGCTTGGCTGTTTTATGCGCTTACAGACAAAATATGTGGCTCTAAGACAGCTTTTATTGCACTCCTTATCTATTTGATATATCCTGCCAACTATGGAGAAAACACTTCATTGCTTAGTGAATTGCCTTTTATGTTCTTCGTGTTGCTGGGAATGTATCTGTCAATCGTTCGAAATCACTCCTTCTTAGGAGGCATGATGCTGGCTATCGCCAACTGGTTTCGCCCAATGTCTGTCATCTTCTTGTTGGCTATCATCTTTTTCTTCCTTATTAAGTGGCGCAAGAGCATAAAGCTGTTGTTAGGCTATGGTGTGATGATTGCTTTGATAGGTTTTTGTACGATTCATCGTACTGGTCTGTTTCTTTATCAGGCTAAGACAGGATGGATGGCTCTTGCTGACTATTCTACCAATCATGCACCAGAATCTATGCAGGTTAGAGAGCATCAGGAATGGAATGTTATACAAAAGGACTCTGCTTGGCAATCAATATTCTTTGATTGGCTGAAGGATCATCCAACAGAATACATCCAGCAGATACCCACAAAACTCATCAATACCTATGTTTCTGATAATGTCAACATGTGTACCTTTATACCTGATAAAGCAGACAAAGAATATATGTATGAAGAGGTGAGCATGCAGACACTCCTGAGTAGCTTTCCTAAACGGTCTGCTGTTCAGTGGCTGACATTACTGAATCTCACTATTTATTTCTTCATCGTGTTATCAGCACTAGCCAGTCTGTTATATTTCAAAAAAGATACCTACCTGTTACCCATTATCATTATCGTATTAGGTACGCTCTTACTCTTGTTCTTTGGTCATGGTGAAGCTCGCTTCCATATTCCTTTCATGCCATTTATTATTATGCTTTCAGCACTATTCATCAATAATAAAATAGTCCATGAGTAAAGAACAAAGTACACAAATTAAAGGTATAGCAATTCTTCTCATGTTTATTCTACATTTATTTAATCATGAGGATATTATAACTCTTTGTACACCTCTAATATATATATGCGACAAACCATTGATATCACATTTAGTAAATGCATCAAATCCTGTTGCTTTCTTTATGATTTTAAGCGGTTATGGATTAACTTGGCTATACACCCACAACAAACTCACTTTACATAATCAAATAAAAAGATTACTACAACTTTACATACATTACTGGTTTATACTGATAGTTTTTGTAAGCCTAGGTCATTTTATTAATCCTGATAAATATCCTCATAGTTTTATACATGTCCTTGGAAATATTACTGGTCTTTACTGCTCATACAACGGAGAAATCTGGTTTTTACTTCCATATTCTGTTGTATGTATGTTGTCAATAATAATTATTAACTTTGTTTACAACTTGAAAAACAGACGGAAAGTTATAATTACTATTGTATGCTATGCAATAATATTTCTTTCTGTAAGACATTTGGGGTATAATCTTCCAGGAAATGAATTATATGACACACTATTAATTCAGCCCGTTTATTGGGTTCAACTGACTTTCTATTTTTCCCTTGGTATACTACTCTTTCGACTACTCCAAAACGAACCCAAACAACTTAAAAATTTATCAGGATTTATCTATATGTTTATATTATGCTTAGTCATAATTTTTAAAAGTCAATTTAAAATAACTATAGCTGATGGTTTTTATGCTTTCATCTTCATTTTCTGCTATTTACACATTCCTATAAATTATCATATAGCTTCTTTTTTTAATAAACTTGGCAAACATTCTATGCCAATGTGGATGACTCATACATTCTATTGTGTTTATCTGTTTCCTGATTTCATTTATGGTTTCAAATATCCTTTATTGATATTTGCTGTTCTAGTTATAATAAGTTACGTTACAGCAATTCCCATCATGTGGGTATCCAAGCAAATAATAAAAACTATCAGAATATGAAAAAATATTTACTTTTAATTTTCTACATTGTTTTAGTTAATAGACTCATTGCTCCAGTTTATGCTGACGAATATAATCCTACGAATTTTAGACCTCAGAATTCCCAAGTCAAAATAGATGTAACTAATCTGCCTATTATTTTTATAGATACTCGATATGGCGCAGAGAATACTAGGATTATACATAAAGATTATGCTATTGCTGCTCGCATGAAAATTATTAATAATGCTGATGGAATTAATTATGGTGATACATTGACACATCCAAACCAAACGGTTGATTACGAAGGATGGATATCTATTCGCTATCGTGGTAATACATCTTTTTCAGCCTCAAAGAAAAAACCTTTTCAAATCAGAACACTAAAAACAAGCGATGTGGAGGGAAAGAAAGATAAAGTGGAAATATTGAGAATGCCAAAAGACAATAAATGGGTCATGTTAGCTCCATTTAATGATCGTAGCCAAATTCGAGATGTGTTAATGTTCCAATTAGCACGACCATATTTTGACTACATCCCTCGTGCCCGTCACTGTGAAGTTATACTTGATGGCTATTATTATGGCATTTACGTTATGTGTGAAAAACCAAGTAAAGGAAAATATCGTTTAAATTTAGACGATCCTGGTACGAGTGGTGATGAATTAACTGGTGGTTATCAATTAGAAATAGATCGTGATGATGAACCAAATTTCTATCGTTCAAAACATATTCTAAAAGACCAAAATGGAATACCTTATACGTATAACAACAGCATAGTATTTCAATATAAGCATCCTGATTATGAGGAAATGTTGCCTGAACAATTGGAATATATACAAAACCATATAGACCTCATGGAAGAGGCATTAGCAAGTGATGACTTCAAGGATCCAGAAAAAGGATATCGAAAATACCTTGACCCAATATCATTCATTGATCAACAACTATCACAAGAAGTTTCTGGTAATATTGATGGTTACAGACTAAGTACAAATATATACAAACAACGGGATTCTCAAAACCCACTTTTTAAAACTACTCTTTGGGATTTTAATCTTGCTTTTGGTAACGCCATGCAAATGGGAGGATATCTTACTGATTATTGGGTTTATCAAAATACCTATGTACCTGAATATGATTATAAAGTACCATTTTGGTGGTCAAGAATGATGGAAGATCCTTGGTATGTTGAGCAGTTAAAAGCAAGATGGCAGCAATATCGACAAGATACATATAGTGATAATCATATAGAAAATACTATTGATTCTTTGGTAAATAATCTAAAAGAAAAGGGAGCTCTTGAACGTAATAATCAGGTATTTGATATGTTTGGAAGCGAATGGGTTTGGCCTGTTCCTAATTTTGATACTGTCAATACTTATGAAAAAGAAATAGAAAACTTAAAAAGATGGTTGAAAGAACGTATAGCTTGGATGGATAAACAATTAGGCTTTGATGCCTCAAATATTCAGTCTTTAACAACAGAATCTAATAAAATAATAGATGGTTATTACAATTTCCAAGGTGTAAAAATAAATTCATTCGATAATAAAAGTTTTGTTATCGTACGTTATAAAGATGGCAGTACACGAAAATATATAAACAAGTAGTTTATGTTATCATAAATCTGTGTATAAGACGAGGCATTAACAAGAATAAACGCTTCTTTATAGGCAATTTCATATTCAGTCTCTTCATATCTTTCTTAATATCTTGATAGTATTGAGATTGTCTCCATATATGTTGTGATTCATGAATGGCTACAGCAAAAAGATTTACAAGACGATCGTCAACTGTATCACGTAGGTATTCATCATGTTGTTCAGAAGGTATAGCTTCAAAACGAAGTTCATTTAATTCATAACAGTATTTCGAAGTCCATTGAAAAGTATTACATGTATGGTCATCACCTTTACAATAAACCTTTTCATAAACCACATTAACTGTTTTCTCTGTAGAGAATACCAGTCGAAGCCAGAAAATATAGTCTTCACCCATCATAATATGACGAGGAATATTAAATAGATAATCAGTAAGTATACTACGACGATAAAGACTGCCCCAAGGTAATCCAATATTACCTTCAGAACGTACTGCTAAATGACGAAAATCAGACATAGGTATTTGTCTGCGACGTTCTTGGGTAAAAGTATATCCATTGCCTAAAACAATATCTGTTGAATCACCAGCTGAATTGAATAGATAATATAAGGAATCTGCAGGTAATGTATCATCACTGTCTACAAAACAGAGCCATTCGCCTTGAGCCCTTTTTACGCCTTGCCAACGAGCTTCTGTACGACCAGAATTAGGCTGATGAATAACCATTATGCGACTGTCACGAAGATGATAATTATCACATATAGTGCCACTTTTATCAATAGAACCATCATCAACGATTATTAGCTCAAATTCCGTAAACGACTGCTGAAGTATACTTTCTATACAGACACTTATCGTATCTTCGGAGTTATAAACTGGAATGACAACAGATATTTTTGGTATGTACATAGTGGTTATTATTAACTAATACGTTTGCAAAGTTAATATGTTTATCTTAAAAACACTAGTTTTTATTATTTTTATTTTGCTTTATCCCTGTTTATTTGTATCTTTGCAGCCGATGAAATACCTGCTGACTGTCATAATGGCTTTTGTAGGTACTGTTGTTTATGCGCAATTACGTATAGATAACAGGCCTGTGATATATGACAGCGAATCGAATATCATGATGGTTACAATACCTCAGAGCGATTTTGGAAGTAGTAAGCGATACAAGATAGAATTAGAAGAAGGCTGGTCAAAACTGAAGATAAATGGTTCAACGGTAGGCGATAGCTACTATTTCAATACTATTACTGGTGGTAAGAAATACTCGATGACTATCAAGAATAAGGATCAGTTTGTGGTTACCTCCAGTATCACGTTTACTTTCCTGCCAATCCTTCAGCTTAATGGCGATTTTGGTTACGACTATCAGGAAGGAACTGTCAGTCTTTATACGCCTGATGGTGAAATAAAAGAGGCATTAACTGGTAAACTGAAATGGCGTGGAGGCACTACAAATACTGACGATAAACACAAGCGCAATTATAAGATAAAGTTTGATGAAGACGTTCAGCTGTTTGGACTTCGTAAGGACAATAACTGGATATTGGATGCTGGTCAAGCTGACCTCTTTAGGGTTCGTAACCGTATAGCCACAGAACTATGGAACGATATGGCCACTAAGCCTTATTATGCTGATAAAGAGCCAGAGGCTCTGAGTGGTGTAAGAGGCCAGATGGTTGAACTCTTCTTGAATAAAGAATATCGTGGCATCTATTGCTTGACGGAAGCAATGGATCGTAAGCAGATGAAGCTGAAGAAAGTGGATAAGAATACGGGTGAGATAAAAGGCTGTTTATATAAATCAGAAGGATATGGGGCCTCATTGATGAGTAAATATCCGGATACTTACGATAACAATAGTGAAACCTGGGATACATTCGAAATGAAATATCCTGAACTGGATGATACCCAGAATGGTGAAACTGATTGGAGCACGCTTTGGAATGCTATCAACTTTGTTGCTACCAGCAGTGATAATGATTTCAAAGACCATATAGCCGAATACTTTGATATTCCTGTCATCATCGACTATTACATCTTTATCAACGTCTTAAACGCCTTTGATAACGTTGGCAAGAATATGTTCTGGGCTGTTTACGACAAGACAAAAGATAAGAAGCTGACACCAGGCGTTTGGGATCTGGATGCTACAGTAGGACAAAAGTGGGTGAGCGATCATCTGAAAGGCACTTATGGTGCCTATTCGCCTGAATATGATATGTCTGCACATACTAATCTGACTAAAAGGCTTGCACAACTCGATGTTGACGGGTTTAACGATAAGGTTATTAAACGCTACCATGAATTACGTCAAAATATTCTCTCTACTGATAATCTTATAGCTCGCTATACAAAATATTTTGATAGAATATACCTGTCTGGAGCAGCAGGAAGAGAAGAAAATAAATGGTCTGAAGATACAGATATAAATGAAGAAGAACTGAATTTCGAGCAGGAAATCTATTATATCAGTTATTGGTTAGCGCGACATTTAGTTTACTTAGACCAAACTCGCTTTTTACTGAAAGAAAACGAGACGATTACCGGCATTAAACATCAGCAGAATATGCAGCAAGAAAAGACTATATATAATCTGCAGGGACAAAAAATAAAGACACCTCATAAAGGTATCTTTATTATGGATGGTAAAAAAATGATCTTTAAATAGAACAATTTTTTAACTTAATGCTAGCATTTTTTCGATAGGCTTCACAGCATCCTTTGCTATGTCAGGATCAACCTCAACAGAGGGCCATTCGTGCTTCAAACAATTATAAATCTTAAGAAGCGTGTTCATCTTCATATATTGGCACTCGTTACAGCTGCATTCTAAGCCGCTCTCGCTGATTTCAGGAGGCACTGGGATAAATTCCTTATCAGGACAAGAACGCTGCATCTCGTGCAAAATACCAGCCTCTGTGGCGACGATAAACTGCTTTTCGTCACTTTTCTGCGCATAATTTAACATCGTCGCCGTACTTCCCTTGATATCAGCCAAAGCCAAAACAGGACCTTTACACTCCAGATGAGCCATCACAACAGCATCAGGATACTGTTTTTTGAGTTCTGCTATCTTCGATACTGAGAAGCGTTCGTGAACATGACAACCACCATTCCAAAGCAGCATCTGCCGACCTGTCACCTCATTAATATAATTACCAAGATTATAGTCAGGACCAAAAATCAGTTTGGCATTCTTAGGCAACTGATCGACAACCTTTTTTGCATTACCACTGGTCACAACAACATCAGTAAGAGCCTTAACAGCAGCTGTGGTGTTGACATAACTCACAACCTGATAACCAGGATGCTCATCCTTATATTTCTTTAAATCTTCAGCCTTACACGAGTCAGCCAAAGAACAACCAGCATTCAGATCAGGACAAAGCACTATCTTATCTGGCGACAGGAGTTTACATGTTTCAGCCATAAAGTGAACACCACACATCACCATCATTTTTGCATCAGTCTCTGCAGCCTTGCGAGCCAAAGCCAGCGAGTCGCCAACAAAATCAGCAATATCTTGAATATCACCTATCGTATAATAGTGAGCCAGAATAATAGCATCTTTCTCTTTACATAAACGACGAATTTCAGCCTTCAGGTCTGTACCTTCTGCAACAGGTTCATCAATAAAACCTTGTTCTTTCCACTCCTTTTTCAACATCGCATTAATATTTTATTTTCTTTTATTTTTTTCTTTTTAAAAAGAGAATGTATTGGATGATGTGGTGTTGATAAGTGCAAAACTTCTTGCTCTTTTTCTTGCTAGAAAGTTTATTTACTCGTGAAAATCAGTTATCCACACTCGTTGTTAATTGTAACTCGCTGACTTATCGAACGATTCATCACTTATCCACAATTCTCTAATTCGGTGCAAAATTAATAAGTTTATATCTTTTTTCCTAAAAAAACGGTGGAAAAGTGAAGGAAAACCCTACAATTTATGCAGATTATTAACTTTCTTCGTGTCGATAGAATTATTAATTGTGATTTATTTCGTAACTTTGCACACGTTATCCACATAGTTATCAACACTTATGCGAAAGATAAGAACCATAGAAATGAAGCGCCTGACGGTAGAGGAATATCGTGAGGCTGAAAAGCTGCCATTAATAGTGGTATTGGACGATGTACGATCAATGTATAATATAGGCAGCGTTTTTCGTACATGTGATGCTTTTCGAGTAGAAGCAGTCTATCTGTGTGGTATTTGTCAGACACCTCCATCAACGGAAATACATAAGACTGCGCTTGGTGCTGAAGAAAGTGTTAGTTGGAAGTACTTTAAGACTGCATTAGAGGCTGTCGAAGAACTCAAAAACTTGGGCTATACGGTGCTTTCTGTCGAGCAGGTGGAACATAGTACCAAACTACAGACATTCGTACCTCAGCGTGGCTTAAAATATGCTGTAGTGATGGGTAACGAAGTAAAAGGCGTCCACCAGGAAGTAGTAGACGCCTCAGATGGTTGCTTAGAGATTCCCCAGCTTGGTACGAAACACTCCATGAACGTCTCTGTAACAACAGGTATCATTATCTACAAGTTCGCAGAGTCACTGATTTTAAGAGACTAATATTTTTCCCTGGGCAGAGAAACGTAATATCGTGACCATTGAAACATAATATCGTTGATAGCCAAACGGCATATTGCTGATTGATGAGTTTCTTGATTTTCTGACAATTCTGACAAATGACAGTGTCAGAAAATGAACCCACCGTTTTAATGTGCTTCGAGCCAGTTCTCTCCAAAGCCGGAATCAGCGACTAAGGGGACTTGCATTTGGAAGGCGTTCTGCATTTCTTCTATCACGATACGCTCTACTTTTTCTTTCTCTTCAGGCAGTACGGAGAAGTTGAGTTCGTCGTGTACCTGAAGAATCATCTTTGAACGGATTCCTTCTGCTTTAAACCGTTGGAAGATGTGAATCATAGCAACCTTGATGATGTCTGCAGCGGTGCCCTGAATCGGGGCATTGATGGCGTTACGCTCAGCAAAACCACGAACAACGCTGTTGGCTGAATTGATATCCGGCAGATAACGACGACGTCCGAAGAGGGTAGTGACGTAGCCTTGCTGGCGAGCTGTTTCCTTCGACTTTTCCATATAGTCATGTACCTGTGGGAAGGTCTGGAAGTATCCGTCAATCAGCATCTTAGCTTCTTCGCGAGGGATATCCAAACGTTCAGCCAAGCCAAAGACTGTGATACCATAAATGATACCAAAATTGGCTCGTTTCGACTTGGTGCGTTCATCATGAGTCACTTCTTCGATGGGCTTTTTGTAGATATTCGCAGCTGTAGCAGCATGCAGATCTTTACCTTCACGGAACACTTCAATCATCTGCGGATCCTGCGACAGATGAGCCATCACGCGGAGCTCAATCTGGCTGTAGTCAGCAGAGAAGAACAGACAACCTGGTTCAGGAATAAAGGCCTTGCGAATCTCTTTTCCATCTTCACCTCGAATGGGAATATTTTGAAGGTTGGGATCAGAAGACGAGAGACGTCCTGTTGCTGTAATCGTCTGATTAAAAGAGGTATGGATATGACCAGTACGTGGGTTTATCAGTTTGGGCAATGCGTCGATATAGGTACCAATCAGCTTTTTCAACCCACGATGCTCTAAGATATCAGCCACGATTTCATGCTTATTCTTCAGTTGTTGCAGCACTTCCTCAGAGGTGACATACTGACCTGTCTTCGTTTTCTTGGCCTTCTCGACAATCTTGAGTTTATCGAACAGAATTTCACCCACTTGTTTGGGCGATGCAATATTAAAATGTTCGCCAGCCAACTCATAGATTCGCTGTTCGATTTCATTCATTCGAGCAGTAAACTGCTTGCTAGTTTCAGCCAACGATTGTGTATCCAGACAGACACCATTCATCTCCATTTCAGCCAAAACGGGCATCAAAGGCATCTCTATATTATAAAAGAGGTCTTCGCAATCGTACTTCTTCAGTTCTGGTTCAAGTTTGTTTTTCAGTTGCAACGTGATGTCAGCATCCTCGCAAGCATACTCATAGACGAGGGTAGGAGAGAGGTCTCGCATCGAACGCTGGTTCTTACCCTTAGGTCCAATCAACTCATCGATATGAATTGTCTGATAATGCAGATAGACCTCAGCCATATAATCCATATTATGACGAAGTTCTGGTTGGATGAGATAGTGTGCTATCATCGTATCCCACATCTTACCTTTCAGTTCGATATCATAATTTCGCAACACCTCGAGATCGTACTTCAAATTCTGTCCAATCTTCAAAATATGCTCGTCTTCATAGAGCGGTTTAAAGATATTAACAATTCGCAACGCTTCTTCACGATTGGCAGGAATGGGCACATAAAATGCCTTATGTTCCTCTACAGAGAAGCTCAAACCCACCAATTCTGCATCAATTGCGGAGGTTGAAGTGGTTTCCGTATCTAGAACGAGAAAATCTTTTGTCCTAAAAAAGTCATAAATTTTCTTTATATCTTCCTCATTATCAACGAGTTTGTATTCGTGAGGTACCGTTTTTAGGCTCTCAAAACTCGAGAATTTTGGTTCATCCGTCCCTTCGGGCGCAAATTCTGCAAAGAGATCGAGTTGTTGATTAGCAGGTTTTTGCTTTACTTCACTTTTTTTAAGAATCTTGTTCGCAAGGCTCTTCAACTCCAGTTCTTCGAAGAGTTTGGCGAGTTCAGTATCGTTGGGTTGCGAAACCTTCAACTCGTCCATCTTGAGTTCGATGGGAACATCCGTTTTGATAGTTGCCAGAAATTTTGAGAGCTTGATATCGTCGACATGTTCCTCTACTTTTTTCTGAAGTGCTCCTTTGATTTCTGAAGTACGACTAATCAATTCTTCGACAGTTCCAAATTCGTTGATCAGTTTGACAGCAGTCTTCTCACCAACACCTGGACATCCAGGAAAGTTATCAGCTGAGTCACCCATCAATGCCAACAAGTCGATGACAGCTTCTGTTGATGGAATGGCATATTTTGCTTTCACTTCTTCTGGACCCATCACTTCATAGCCACCACCGTGTCGAGGACGATAGATAAACACGTTATCTCTTACCAGTTGTCCATAATCCTTATCAGGAGTCAGCATATAGGTCTCGATACCTTGTTGACCTGCTTTTGTCGCTAAAGTACCAATCACATCATCTGCCTCGAATCCTTCAACCTCAAGAATAGGGATATTCCAGGCTTTCAATAAATCTTTGATAATAGGTACTGATTGCTTGATATCCTCTGGCGTTGCTTCGCGTTGCGCCTTATATGCAGGGTAGGCCTCACTACGAAAAGTAGGACCATGTGGATCGAAGGCTACACCTAGATGTGTAGGTTGTTCCTTGGTGAGTACCTCCTGCAATGTATTCAGAAAGCCCATAATAGCCGATGTATTCAGGCCTTTTGAGTTGATACGCGGATTCTTGATGAATGCGTAATACGAACGATAGATGAGCGCGTAAGCGTCTAAAAGGAATAGCTTTTCCATAACCAATTGTGAATTTTCGCGTAAAATTACTAAAAAAATGGCTACTATCCAATTATTTTCATTAATTTTGCATCAAAATAGTGTTTGATATGGATTATTTAAGCATCATTAAGCATCCAATCATGAAGGATTTGGACGATTTTATCGCCCTTTTCCAAAGTGCTTTGAGTCACGACGATGGTATGTTAGGCTCTGCTTTAGCTCATATCCGTCAGCGTGGAGGTAAGCGCATGCGACCCATTCTGACTTTGTTGATGGCACGTAATTTTGGTCAAATTAGTGCTGTTACCCAGCATTCTGCCGTTGGTCTTGAGTTATTGCATACAGCCTCGTTAGTGCACGATGATGTGGTAGATGAAAGTGGAGAACGCAGAGGACAGGCATCTCTTAATGCTACATATAATAATAAGGTAGCTGTATTAGTTGGCGATTTTATCTTGTCAACCGCTTTGCTTCACGTGTCGTATACTGGACACCAGCGTATCATTGAATATTTGGCAGAACTCGGTCGTACCTTAGCTGCTGGAGAAATACTTCAGTTGTCTAATATTCAGAATCAAGAAATTTCGGAAGATGTTTATTATCAGGTCATTAACCAGAAAACCGCAGCCTTGTTTGAGGCATGTGCCGCTATTGGTGCTTTATCAGGTGGTGCTTCTGAAGAGGAGATGCTGAAAGCACGTCAGTTTGGTCAGAATCTGGGAATTATGTTCCAGATTCGTGATGATATCTTCGATTATTTCGATTCTAAGGAGATAGGTAAGCCTACAGGTAACGATATGACTGAAGGTAAGCTGACATTGCCTGTTATTTATGCATTGAATAATACTGATTTTGAGGCGATGCATACATTGGCTCGTAAGGTGAAAGCAGGTACTATCAACCCTGATGAAATAGCTGTTTTGGTGGAGTTTACTAAGCAGCAAGGAGGCATTGAATATGCTGAGCAGAAGATGTCGGAGTTTAGTCAGACCTGTATGAAATATATCGATGAAAACGTGAAGGAAAAGGCCATCAAGGAATCCTTGACAGCCTATGTCGATTACGTGGTTCAACGCAATTACTAAATCAAAAAAGCGACCCGTTGAGGTCGCCTTTTTTGTTTAGAAGAACTTGACTTCTCTACCTTCCAGTTCGCTGAGCACGAGATTGGCCAGTCGACTGGTTCCTAAGCGGAAGTAATAGTTGTTCATCCAGTCTTCACCCAGAATCTCTTTGTAGATGGTGTAGTAGGTGAGGGCATCTGTCATCGTGTTGATACCACCAGCAGGCTTGAAACCAATGCGGATACCAGTCTTCTGGAAGTACTCCTTGATAGCCTGACACATCACGTAAGCAGCCTCTGGTGTAGCACTTACTTTCTCCTTACCTGTTGAGGTCTTGATGTAGTCAGCACCAGCATACATAGCCAGAATAGACGCCTTCTTAATGTTGGCACAAGAACCTAAGTCACCAGTTTCCAGAATCACCTTCATAGGTACCTTTCCACAGGTCGCTTTCTGTTCTCGAATCTCGTCGCAAACAGTCTCGTAATCACCAGCCAGGAACTCACCAACGTGCATCACGATGTCTACATTCTTGGCACCATCCTTGATAGCAAGTGCTGTTTCAGCAACCTTGATTTCCATCAGAGCCTGTGAAGATGGGAATGCACCACTGACAACAGTTGGAATAACGCCTTCAACCTCGCAAGATTCACTTACTAGTTTAGCGAAACGAGGGTAGGTAACGATTGTTGCTACATGTGGCATATCAGGATATTCATGCGCAAAAGCGTTCACTTTCTCAACCAGTTTCAGCACGCTTTCGTCAGAGTCTTGTGTCGTAAGTGTTGTCAACTCGATAGAAGCAAACATGAATTTCTTTACTTCTTCAGTATCGTTCTCAGGAACTTTCTCAGCGATAATCTTCTTAACAGCCTCTTTTACATCTTCGTCTTTGATGTCGAAGTTGTAAAGGTTAAGAGCCTGCTGATACATGTCCTCAAAATGTTGTGCATCGTCGTGATGATGATGCTCATGTCCACAATTACAATGTTCACCCATAGTTCTTAAATTTTAGTTACTAATTACTTATTTTGTTAGTTTCTCGTTATTCTTATGACGTTCAGCGTCGCGTTTAGTCTTCTTATCTATCGACATCTTCAGTTCTTCTGTCAGGTCGACACCTGTTTGATTAGCCAGGCACAGCAGAACCCAAAGCACATCAGCCATCTCTTCACCCAGGTTATCTTTTTCGCCTTCCTTAAAGCTCTGATCACCATATTTGCGAGCAATAACTCTTGCCAATTCTCCTACTTCCTCAGTAAGGACTGCCATGTTAGTCAACTCAGAGAAATAGCGTACACCATACGTCTTAATCCACTGATCTACAGCATCTTGCGCTTCTTTTATAGTCATTGTCTTATGAGCATTTGAAGTGTTAGGATAATGATAGCTATCAACAGTATGATAATATTCTGCTTATTCTCGCGAGCATATTCGTTCCATCTGAAGGCTTTATAAAGAAATGTGATGAGCCAAAGGAATAGTCCCACCAAACAGGGCCACATGCCGAAGTTGGCGCCCCATATCCACGAGAACACAATACCAATGATGACTAATATCAGGCCTGATACCTCTATTTCTCTTAAGTATTTCTTCATGCTTTTATTCTTTGTTCTTAGTGTCCATACAGATGGTTACTGGTCCATCATTGAGCAGTTCTACTTTCATATCTGCACCAAATTCTCCTGTGCCAACAGCTTTACCAATAGCTGCGGAAAGCTGTGCGCAGAAGGCCTCGTAGAGTGGGATAGAATGCTCGTGAGAACCAGCACGGAACCACGAGGGTCGATTACCTTTTTTATAGCTGGCATAGAGTGTAAACTGGCTCACCACCAATGCTTCGCCTTGCACGTCGAGTATCGAACGGTTCATGACGTCATTTTCATCGCCAAACACGCGCAGATTAGCTATCTTCTTGACCAGCCAGTCGACATCCTCCATCGTGTCCTCATCGCAGATGCCTAGCAGTATTAAAAAACCCTGCTTTATCTGGCTCTTAACAGCGCCTTCGATGGTGACGCTAGCACGACTGACTCGTTGGATAACTGCTCTCATGTCTGCAAAGATACGAACTATTTTTTATACTACCAAATCTTCGGTAAAGAAAAAATTCCCACGTTGGGAATGAATTGTTCCCATACTGGGAATAAAATGTTCCCACGTTGGGAATAAATATTGAGCTTGTAGCTCTTTATTGTTCTTCTCCTTGATGAAAATAAGCGTATACTATATTCGCTTTTGATGCCCCTATAATTTCAACTATTTTATCCAAAGGTGCCTCCTTGATTTTCTTTACTGATTTGAGGGCATTTAAAAGGTCGTCACGCGTTTTTGGTCCTATCCCCTTGATACTATCCAGTTCTGATTGTAAAGCGCGCTTAGAACGCTTGTTTCGATGAAATTCTATAGCAAAGCGGTGTACCTCATCCTGGAGTTTAGTCAATACTCTGAACAGCTCGCTTGTGTCTTTCATTCCAATCACTCTTGGTGGAAAACCATACAACAATTCGTTCGTTCTGTGACGATCGTCTTTGGCTAATCCGGCAATAGGAATATCGAGTCCTAATTCGTCTTGCACGGCCTGTCGAATCACCTCCATTTGTCCTTTGCCACCATCAGCCACAATGAGGTCGGGTAGGGGTTGCTCCTCTTCTAAAAGACGTTTATATCGCCTGTAAACAACCTCTTTCATAGACGCATAATCGTCAGGACCAACAACTGTCTTGATGTTATATTTGCGATAATCCTGTTTAGAGGGCTTCATTTTCTTGAAGACAACGCAAGCAGCAACAGCGTCTGTACCAGAGATGTTTGAGTTGTCGAAACATTCTATTTGATAGGGTAGTTTGGGTAGATGCAACAGGTCTTGTAACTCCTTCATCAGTCGCACTTGCTTCTGCTCTGGATTCAGCTTTTCTGCCTGTTTTAAACGGTCGAATTTGTATTGTTTTCCGTTAAGCATCGATAGCTCTAGCAACGTTTTTTTATCACCTCGCTGAGGAATCGTAATGGTTACTCCTTCTAGGTCGATATCTACCTCTTGAGGCAGAATAATCTCCTTCGCATGACTCTTGAAACGCTCACGCATTTCAACGATAGCCAACTGTAAAAGTTCGCTGTCAGTTTCTTCCAAACGTTTCTTATATTCAAAGGTAAACGACTGGTTAATCTGACCATTTGATACGTGGATAAAGTTGATGAATGCCACCTTTTCGTCGTTGGTAATTGAGAGCACATCAACGTTGTCAATCGTATGACTGACGACCTCACTTTTAGCTACAAACTGTTCTATCAAAAGATAGCGTCTTTTGACCTCTTCTGCCTCCTCGAAACGAAGTTCTTCTGCTAGTTTCATCATCTCATCTTTCATCTCGCGTAAAACTTGTCTGGTGTTTCCTTTTAGTATTTCACGAGCCTGATCGATGTTCTTCTGATAATCCTCCCACGATTGCTTTTTAATGCATGGTCCAGCACAATTCTTGATATGATATTCCAAGCAAACTTGGTATTTACCACTCTCAATACCCTCTTGTAAAAGTGGCTGTTTACAGGTTCGAGGATGGTATAGTTTCTTGATGAGCTCTATCATCGCATGCATCGTACCTACGTGAGAATAAGGACCGTAGTATGTTCCTGATTTCTTATTGATGGTTCTGGTTGGGAATATACGTGGTAGATAGTCCTTCGTAATACAGATAGAAGGGTAGGTCTTGCCATCCTTCAGAAGTACATTATATCGAGGATTGTATTTCTTAATCAGCGCATTTTCTAGCAATAATGCATCTTCCTCTGTATTAACCACCGTATAGCTGATATCATATATTTTCGATACCAAAACCTTTGTTTTGAAGCGATCAACTTCTGAATGGAAGTAGGACGAGACACGAGCCTTCAGGTTTTTGGCTTTACCAACATAGATAATCGTGCCCTCAGCATCGTAATACTGATAGCTGCCAGGCTTTTCAGGTAACGCCCTTACAATAGCCTTTAGTTTCTCTAATCGTGTCTCATTCTCTTCCTTTGTCATATGGCGTGTTTCACGTGAAACAGTTAAACGGTAATTAATGTTGTTAACTCAATACCGTCAAACAAATCTCGTCCATGCAATCCTTCATCTGTGATTTCAATGATGAAGTTCATGTATATCTTCTTGGGGTTGAAATGTTGTACAAGCTTATAGGCTGCTTTAGCTGTACCGCCAGTTGCCAACAAATCGTCGTGTATTAAGACGACATCATCCTGATCGATTGAGTCTAGATGCATTTCTACGGTATCCACGCCGTATTCTTTCGAGAATGATTCTTTAATCACAGTAGCGGGCAGTTTACCTGGTTTGCGAGCTAAGACCACACCACACCCTAATCTTCCTGCCAATGCCGCTGCCATCACAAAACCGCGACTTTCTACTCCAACAATCTTGGTGATTCCTTTGTCTTTGTAGAGTCTTTCCATTTCGTCGAGCATTTCTTTCATGCATTCAGCATTCTTGTAAAGTGTTGTGACATCACGAAAGTTAATACCTTTCTTTGGAAAATCTGGCACGCAGCGCAGATTGTCAATCAGTAATTGTTTGTTCATAATCTCTTGGTTTTATCGTTATTATTTAATGAATAGACGAATTGATGTTTCACGTGAAACCTATCGCCCTAGCAACACTAGCATAGCATTAATATCGCTAGGTGATACTCCAGGAATTCGACTGGCTTGTGCCAATGTTTCTGGCTGAATCTTCTCAAGTTTCTGTCTTGCCTCTGTTGAGATGGCAGAAAGATTGGGATAATCGAACTTACCTTTTATCTTGATGTTCTCTAAACGGTGCATCTTGTCTGCCACCATTCGTTCACGTTCAATATATCCTTTATACTTGATATGTATTTCTGCTGCTTCCGCTATCTCATCTTGTCGGTTTGGTAACTGTCCGATGACTTCGCGGAACTCTGGAACGATTTCCTGAAGTTTTTCAAAGTTCAGTTCTGGACGTGCCACCAAGTCTTCCAGTTTACAGCCATAGACGAGTGGGGTAGAGCCTAAAGCTTCAAGGGCACCATTGACCACTTTGGGTTTTATGGCATAGTTGCGACAGAACTTTTCGATTCTTTCGATAGCGTTTTTCTTTTCTATCCACCAATCATATCGCTCTCTTTTAGCTATTCCAAGTTCGTTGGCTTTCTCTGTTAAACGTGCATCTGCATCGTCTTGTCTCAGCAGAATACGATACTCGGCTCGAGATGTAAACATACGATATGGTTCATCTACACCTTTAGTTACCAAATCATCTACCAGTACCCCAATATAGGCTTCGTCGCGTTTCAGTTCGAAGGTTCCGTTTGTTGCTGTGCCACAGCAACCTACAGAACCAGCGGAAAGGGCCGCATTAATGCCAGCCAATGTTCCTTGACCTCCAGCTTCTTCATAACCAGTAGTGCCATTTACCTGACCTGCCATAAAGAGTCCATTGATGATTTTTGATTCCAACGAGTGTTTCAATTGTGTTGGGTCGAAGAAATCGTATTCAATAGCATAGCCTGGTCGATAGACTTTGATGTCTCTCAAAGCAGGAATTCTCTTCAGAGCTTCTATTTGTACATCCATTGGCAGACTCGATGAGAATCCATTCAGATACATCTCGTTGGTATCTTCACCTTCTGGTTCTAAGAATAGAAGATGCTGTGGACGATCAGGGAAGGTGACGAGTTTGGTTTCTATCGAAGGACAATAACGAGGACCTATCGATTGAATCTGTCCGTTATAGAGTGGTGAATCATCTAATCCTCCCAGCAATGTCTGATGTACGTCAGGGTTAGTATAGCATACCCAACAGGGCAACTGTTGCAAAGGACGAGGTTCTCCCATATACGAGAACTTATAATAGCCGTTTTCGCCATCCTGACGTTCCATATCCTCGAAATGAACGCTTCGCTTGTCGATACGGACAGGAGTACCCGTTTTCATACGGGCAGAACGGATACCGTGACGAGTAATGCTTTCAGTAAAGTGAGGTACTGCAGGTTCTGCGATACGTCCTCCTGGCACCATCTTTCTACCTATATGCATCAAACCGTTCAGGAAGGTGCCTGCGGTAATGATGACAGCCTTTGCCCTGATTTCAGCACCCCAAATAGTCTTCACACCAACCACGCGCTTTGTTTGTTGTTGTGCCACAACAACATCCTCAACGAGCAGTTCATCTGCCTGGTCTTGCCAGATATCGAGATTGGGGGTTGCATCCAATACTGAGCGCCACTTCCAGATAAATTTTCCTCTGTCACATTGGGCACGAGGGCTCCAAACGGCAGGGCCTTTCGAGCGGTTCAACATACGGAATTGGATGGCTGTAGCATCTGTAACGAGTCCCATCTGCCCACCCAAAGCATCTATTTCGCGAACTATCTGTCCTTTCGCAATACCACCAATAGCAGGATTACACGACATTTGTGCAATCTTGTTCATATCCATTGTGACCAGCAGCGTCTTAGCACCCATATTGGCAGAAGCCGTTGCAGCTTCACATCCGGCATGTCCACCACCAATCACAATCACATCATACTTTAGAATCATGCTGCAAAGGTACGAATAAGCGAGTAAAAACCCAAAAAACTCACCAAGAAAGTTACATCAGAATCTTTTCAAGTAGTTCTTTGTGATGACCTGGCATGATGATGTGATGATTACCAATGGGGTTAGTCAGGAAATATTGAACCAGATTCTTGTCTGATAGTTGGATGACTTGCTGTGTACGACAAAGATCGGGTTTAGCCTGATTACGAACCAGCATACCCTCTGCGATAAAATAGCGTTGGAGATTGCCAGAAACCTTGAAGACAGTAACAGGTCCTTCCTTCATATAGCCTCTGATACCTACGCCAATACCAGATTCAAAGTGGGTGTCCAGTTCGTAACGTTCTACCATATTAAGAGGAATGGTACAATGGGCAAACAACATCTCGCCAGTTTCTGGATTGATGTTCGAAGGGTTGGCTTGGAAACCAGAAATGCCTAATAGTGATCGAACAATCATCATCGTCAGCATAGCAGGTACATCGCCTTCACACCCTGCCACATAACCTTCTGCGTTTAGTTTGGCAAGTGCCAGACAACCAGTATCTTTCAGGGTGGTGAGAAGATCGAAGCAGCGAAGCGTAAAACCCTGCAGCTGATATTCAGCAATAACAGACTTTAGGGCTTCGTAGATGTTACGATTTCTGTACATCACATCCATAGGGATATCTATCAACTCAATACCTAGACGATTTTTCACCTGCTCCTTGTCTGCATGGCTGGATATCAACCAGTCTGATGGCTTTCCGATAATACCCAATCGTGTTCCATTCAATATGCGATGAGCCTCTTCTACGTTTTTGAGCAAGATGATGCGTTGAGCGATATATTCAGAACTGCCATGAATGATTTCGCCTTTGATGTCGTGCTGACGCAGATAAGAAAGAATCTCCATCGAAGCCGCCAGCGAATTACTCTTCCCTGATGTCAGAAGATAGAACGGCCTTTTGCTTTTAGCTTGTAGTTTTGGGAGAAGTTGGAGAAATATTCCTTCTGTGCCTCCAGTTCTTACATAAATCAAGTTAAGACAAGCCGTCCCGTAGTCGTTATAGTCATTGCCTTTGAATTCATACTCAACACCCAGACTTGTAAGAAATTCACGGGTTACAGCACTCACAGCCTCTTCATCATGCAACTCAGAAGTAAGCGTATAGATGGCGATGTTCTCTTTCATAGTTTCTAGTTTTTATACGTTGCAAAGGTACGAATAAGTGAGTAAAAAGCCAAAGATTCAAATGGATTTCGTATAAATAAAATATATTTTTACGAAAACGTTTGCGAAATTCATCTTTTTTAATTACCTTTGTAGCCTAAACGTACGCGTGATACCTAATTCTTATGTATTTTTAATTTCAAAACTATTAATAATTCAATTTCAATTTATGTGGTTATTTAATTCATCAATTGGTCGAAAAGTTGTAATGTCCGTAACGGGTGTTGCGCTGATTCTGTTCCTGACGTTCCACGGTTGCATGAACATTGTCGCGCTGTTCTCTGGTGAGGCTTACAACATGATTTGCGAATTGCTGGGTGCCAACTGGTATGCCGTAGTGGCTACATTGGGTTTGGCTGCTCTGGCTGTGATTCACATCGTCTATGCGTTCATTTTGACAGCGCAGAACCGTACTGCTCGTGGCAACAACCGCTACGATGTGGCAACAACGGTAAATGCTGGCAAGGTGGAGTGGGCATCTAAGAACATGCTCGTGCTGGGTATTATTATCTGCCTGGGCTTGTTGTTGCACCTGTTTAACTTCTGGTGGAACATGATGTTTGCAGAATTGGTTGGCATGGAAACAACATTAAGTCCTGTCGATGGTTTCGGTTGGATTAAGGAGACATTTGCTAATCCTGTATTCGTAGTGCTCTACATCGTATGGCTGGTAGCTCTTTGGTTCCACCTCTCTCATGGTTTCTGGTCAGCTATGCAGACCTTCGGCTGGAGTGGTAAGGTTTGGTTGAAGCGTTGGATGTGCATTGGTAATATTTATGTTACCCTGCTCATTTTGGCATTCCTCGTAGTAGTGCTGGCCTTCGCTTTCGGTTGTGCCCCTTCTCTCTGCTGTGATGGTGCTGCTGCTGATTGCTGCCAACAGGCAGTTGATTGTTGCAAAGATGCTGCAACTTGCGGAAAGTAATTAAGTATTAAGAATTAAGTATTAAAAGATTATGGCAAAAGTAATTGATTCTAAGATTCCCGCAGGTCCAGTGCCTGAGAAATGGAAGGAATATAAGGCTCATCAGCGTCTGGTTAACCCAAAGAACAAGCTGAAGCTGGATGTGATTGTAGTTGGTACTGGTCTTGCTGGTGCTTCTGCAGCTGCTTCACTCGGCGAGATGGGCTTCAACGTGATTAACCTGTGTATTCAGGATTCTCCTCGTCGTGCTCACTCTATCGCTGCTCAGGGTGGTATCAATGCCGCTAAGTGCTATCAGAACGATGGTGACTCTGTTTATCGTCTGTTCTACGATACCGTAAAGGGTGGTGACTATCGTGCTCGCGAGGCTAACGTTTATCGTCTGGCTGAGGTATCAAACAATATTATCGACCAGTGTGTTGCTCAGGGTGTTCCTTTCGCTCGTGAGTATGGTGGTATGCTGGCTAACCGTTCATTCGGTGGTGCTCAGGTAAGCCGTACATTCTATGCAAAGGGTCAGACTGGTCAGCAGCTTCTGCTCGGTGCCTATAGCTCACTGAGCTGTCAGGTAAAGGCTGGTAAGGTTAAGCTCTATACTCGTTATGAGATGGAGGATGTGGTTATCGTTGATGGTCGCGCTCGTGGTATCATCGCTAAGGATCTGACCACAGGTAAGCTGGTTCGCTTCAGCGCTAACGCTGTTGTTATCGCTACTGGTGGATACGGAAATGCTTACTTCCTCTCTACCAACGCTATGGGTTGTAACTGCTCTGCTGCCGTTCAGTGCTATCGTAAGGGTGCTTACTTCGCAAATCCTTCATACGTTCAGATTCACCCAACATGTATCCCCGTTCATGGTGACAAGCAGTCTAAGCTGACTCTGATGTCTGAGTCACTGCGTAACGATGGTCGTATCTGGGTTCCCAAGAAGATAGAGGATGCTAAGGCTCTGCAGGCTGGAACCAAGCAGGGTTGGGAGATTCCTGAGGAGGATCGCGACTACTATCTGGAGCGTCGTTATCCTGCATTCGGTAACCTCGTTCCTCGTGATGTTGCCTCTCGTGCTGCTAAGGAGCGTTGTGACAAGGGCTTTGGTGTTAACAACACTGGCCTGGCTGTATTCCTCGATTTCTCTGAGTCTATCAACCGTCTGGGCATCGATGTTATCATGCAGCGTTATGGTAACCTCTTCGAGATGTACGAGGAGATTACAGACGTATTCCCTGGCGATGTAGCTAACGAGATCAATGGTGTGAAGTACTACAAGCCAATGATGATCTATCCTGCTATCCACTACACAATGGGTGGTATCTGGGTTGACTACGAGCTTCAGACCTCTATTCCTGGTCTGTTCGCTATCGGTGAGTGTAACTTCTCTGACCACGGTGCTAACCGCCTTGGTGCTTCTGCTCTGATGCAGGGTCTGGCCGATGGTTACTTTGTACTGCCTTACACCATCCAGAACTATCTGGCTGACCAGGCTGTATGGCCAAAGGTAAGCACAGATCTGCCTGAGTTCGCTGAGGCTGAGAAGGCTGTTGACGCTGAGATGGATCGTCTGCTGAACATCAAGGGTAAGCGATCTGTTGACTCTATCCACAAGGAGCTCGGTCACATCATGTGGGAGTATGTTGGAATGGGTCGTACAGCTGAGGGCCTGAAGACTGGTCTGAAGAAGATGCACGAGCTGGAGAAGGAGTTCGACTCTAACCTGTTCGTTCCTGGAACGAAGGAGGGTCTGAACATCGAGCTCGACAAGGCTATCCACCTGCGTGACTTCTTCACAATGGGTCAGCTCGTTGCTTTCGACGCTTTGAGCCGTAACGAGAGCTGTGGTGGTCACTTCCGCGAGGAGTACCAGACAGAGGAAGGCGAGGCTAAGCGCGACGACGAGAACTACTTCTACGTAGGATGCTGGGAGTACAAAGGCAAGGGCAACGAGCCTGAGCTCATCAAGGAGCCGCTGGAGTACGAGGCTATCAAGGTACAGACACGTAACTATAAGAACTAAGGAATTATGGCAAAGAATATTTCATTTACAATAAAGTTCTGGCGCCAGAATGGCCCCAAGGACCAGGGACATTTCGACACCCACGAGATGCACGATATCCCCGATGATACCTCATTCCTGGAGATGCTCGACATCCTGAACGAGGAGCTCATCAACGAAGGCAAGGAGCCCTTCGTGTTCGACCACGACTGCCGCGAGGGTATCTGCGGTATGTGCTCACTCTACATCAATGGTACACCTCACGGACTCACCGAACGTGGTGCTACAACCTGTCAGCTCTACATGCGTCGTTTCAACGATGGTGACGTTATCACCGTTGAGCCTTGGCGTTCAGCTGCATTCCCTGTAATCAAGGACTGTATGGTTGACCGCAATGCCTTCGATAAGATTATCCAGGCTGGTGGTTACACAACAATCCGTACAGGTCAGGCTCAGGATGCCAACGCTATCCTGATTCCTAAGGAAGATGCTGACGAGGCTATGGACTGCGCATCTTGCATCGGCTGTGGCGCTTGCGTAGCAGCTTGTAAGAACGGTTCAGCGATGCTGTTCGTATCGTCTAAGGTCTCTCAGCTCGCACTGCTTCCACAGGGTCGCGTAGAGGCTGCACGTCGTGCTAAGGCAATGGTTATGGCTATGGAAGAGGCAGGTTTTGGTAACTGTACCAACACCCGTGCTTGCGAGGCCGTATGTCCAAAGAATGAGACTATCGCCAACATCGCCCGCCTGAACCGTGAGTTCATTAAGGCTAAGCTGGCTGATTAAGTCGCACGTACATTATTTATAATAAGAACGCTGCAGGAAAAACTGCAGCGTTTTTTATTTGTATTTCAAAAATACATTGTACCTTTGTACCGAAAAAGTATTATTAGTTATGGATCAAAAGAGTATATTGAAGTTTCTGCGCCAGGTGATGGCCAACAACAATCGTGAGTGGTTTCAGGAGCATAAGAAGGAGTACGAGGCCGTTAGGGCAGAGTTTGAACGTGGTGTGCAGCAGGTTATAGAGCGGATTATGACGTTTGATTCTGAAATAGCCCATGTTCAGGTGAAGGATTGTACCTACCGTTTTTATCGCGACACACGCTTCTCGCTTGATAAGTCACCTTACAAAAATCACTTTGGCGCCTATATCAATGCCAAGAGTAAAAAGGCGTTAAGGGGCGGATATTATCTGCATTTGGAGCCAGACCATTGTTTGCTGGCTATAGGCAACTATTGGTTGCCCACGAATATTCTGACTTCATGTCGCAATGAGATCATGGGAAATACGGACGAATGGTTGAAATGTGTGGAGAACAAGGAATTCTTGAAATACTTTGGTAGCGACGAGCCCATGAATACTAACGAGCCAACGAATATCGACAGTTGGGATCAACCCCAGGGCTTTGGATTGTCGAAACTAAAGACTTGTCCTTCTGGTTTCCCCAAAGACTGGCCTCATGTTAGCTATCTGCGCCTGAAAGATTACTGTTGCTGGCACGCTGTCTCAAACACATTCTTTGAGGGTGACGACTGGTTGGACGAGATGGAGCGCATGTTCCGTGCTGGTAAGCCCATGATGGACTTCATGAATTCTGTCATTGACGACTACGAATGATTGTCATACAACCCTGAAAAAGGGCTCCTTTAATCCGAAAAATGCGGTTGAATTTGCGTATAGGCGAATGATTGTTTGCGTCTTGGCGAACAATCGTTTGGGTATAGGCGAACGATAGTTAGATGCCAGTTCTTTCCCTTTTATCCTTAATGTCTTCCCCTGCAAGCCCTAAGCTTTCCACCTGCTAGCCTTAACTTCTCTGATTGGGTGCCCTAACTTCTCTGATTAAGGGCTGGTTTTGATACTGAAAAAATTTTTGGTTAATCGTGTAGTTTTTTGTATCTTTGCTGCGTCTAATGGGCAAATGATTCAAAAAACAGATGAGACAATGACAACATTAGAACAACAGTTTTCGAAAACCGTAGCAGAACATAAGAGCACCATCTACACCGTGTGTTACATGTTCTCGCAGGATGCCGACGAGGTGAACGACCTGTTCCAGGAGGTACTAGTGAATCTTTGGAAGGGGTTTGATAGCTTCGAACATCGCAGTGACATCCGCACGTGGATCTATCGCGTGGCACTCAACACCTGTATCTCTCTCGACAGGAAGAAGCGCCGCACAGCCACAGCACGACTCACTATGGACATTAACCTCTTTGAAGACCGTGATGAGGATACGCGCCAGGTAGATATGCTGCATAAGCGCATTTCCAAGCTCCAGCCCTTCGATAGAGCTATCGTCCTGCTTTGGCTCGAGAACCTATCGTACGAGGAGATCGGCCAGATTGTAGGCATCTCGACTAAGAACGTCAGCGTCCGTCTGTTTAGAATCAGAGAACAATTAAAACAAATGTCGAACGATTAAAACCACAACCCATTATGAACAACGATTTTGAAAACAACATGAACGAGACCCAGTTTGAGGATATGCGCCAGCAGTTGAACACCTTGAAGAAGAAGCTGGGCGAACAGGAAATAGTGAACGACCGCATTATTCGCCGTTCTATGCGAAATGAAGTGAATAACATTACACGCCGCAACTACATTTTGATGGCAGTCTGCTTATTCATGCTGCCTTATGGCTACTGGGCCTTTGTCAAGTTGACTGGCATCTCTATCGCTTTCTGGATAGGCACTTGCATCTTGATGCTGATCTGTGCAGGAGCCATTTTCTACAATACTCACAGAATCAGCGACTCGGGCCTGATGAACCGCAGCCTGATTGAGGCTCGCGAGAAAGTGGCCAAGGCCAAGAAGTTCGACAGCGATTGGCTAATGTTCGGTATCCCTGCCATTATCCTGTGGCTCAGCTGGTTCTTCTATGAAATCTATCAGCAGTATGACGGAGTGACTACTTGGGCCTTCTGGGGTGGTTGTGTTGGAGCCATCATAGGTACTGTCCTCGGTTTCAATCTACATTTCAGGACCCAGCGCCAGTATCAGGAAATTATCGATCAGATAGAAGATTTGACCAAAGAATAATTTTCTTCGCAAAAGATAGTCTTTTTTCACGGAAAAAGACTATCTTTGCACCAATATATTACTTTACCTAACCATTTATATGGAACAATTAGAAAGAATCAAGGACATGGAGCGTCGCATGGAACGTGCGGCAAAAGCCGTCATACGCCTGTCGGCAGCACTGGAGGATTACGAGGCGGTGCAGGGTGATATCTATGCACTTAGCGAGTATTATGGCAGCAAGGAGTGGAAACAGGATTTTGCCGACGACGAGGCAGGACGATTGCCAGCAGACCTGAAGCGGGGTGTGCTTTCTGAGGACGCCATCTGGAATCTGCTCTCCGATGCTCATGAACTTGATAACCGACTAATTAAACCCTGAGAATGGAACTAAACAGCTTGATAACATCGGTGAACGATGCCGTATGGGGCTATGTGCTCATATTCGCATTGGTAGGTTGTGGCGTGTGGTTTACCATTAAGACGCGCTTCGTGCAGTTCCGCATGGTAGGCGAGATGATTCGACTGCTCACAGACTCGGCAGTAGATACTGTAGAATCGCAGGTCAAGGAGACCATAGAAGGCTCCAATTCATCAGAACCCAAACGCAAGCACATCTCGTCGTTTCAGGCCTTCGCAGTCTCTGTTGCCACCCGTGTTGGTACGGGCAATCTGGCTGGCGTAGCCTCAGCAATTGCCATTGGTGGTCCTGGAGCCGTGTTCTGGATGTGGATCATAGCCCTTATCGGTTCGGCAACAGCTTTCGTGGAGTCTACGCTGGCCCAGCTGTTTAAAAAGAAACATAAGGATTCGTTTATCGGTGGTCCTGCCTATTATATCCAGCAGGGTTTGAAACAGCGTTGGATGGCTGTCACGTTTGCCGTGCTTATCACTTGTCAGTTCGGACTGTCCAATAATTCCATTCAGGCTAACACCATCTGCGGGGCTATGCAGGAGGCTTTCGGCTTTTCTCCCATTTGGGTGGGAGCTGTTTTGGCAACTCTTGGGCTGTTTATCGTTTTTGGCGGCATCCAGCGTATTGCTCATGTCAGTGCTGTCTTGGTGCCCGTGATGGCAATCGGTTATGTGATACTGGCCATTGTGGTTATCGTGATGAATTACGACCTCATTCCCCACGTCTTCAAAGTGATCGTGCTCGATGCGTTTGGCATTCAGCAGATAGCAGGTGGTGGCATCGGAGCAACCATTATGAATGGTGTGAAGCGAGGCCTCTTCTCTAACGAGGCAGGCGAGGGTAGTGCGCCTAACGTGGCGGCAACAGCAGCTGTCAGCCATCCCGTCAAACAGGGATTGATACAGGCACTGGGTGTCTTTACCGATACCTTGCTGGTATGCTCGTGTACATCCTTTATCATCCTGATTAGCGGCCTTTATCAGACTCCCGAGTTGAATGGCATCGCCCTGACGCAGTCGGCATTGCAGTCGGAGGTTGGTGCGGCAGGTCCCATCTTTGTGGCTATTGCCATATTCCTCTTTGCCTTCTCCAGCATCATTGGCAACTATTATTACGGCGAGGCCAATATCCGCTTTATCACGCCAAATCCGAAGGTAATGACTGCTTATCGCATCTGTTCTGCTGGCGTGATGGTTATCTTCGGCGCAATGGCCAGTTTTGAATTGGTGTGGAACATCGTCGATTTCTTTATGGCATTCCTCACCGCTTGCAACCTTATCGCCATCGTGCTGTTAGGCCGCTATGCTTTCCGCCTGCTCGACGATTATCGCCATCAGAAACGACAAGGCATCAAGGAACCCACCTTCCATCGCAGTCTGATTCCTGAGTTGGAAGGCGAATTGGAATGTTGGGAATAATTAGGCGCTTATTTTACCTTCCAGACATTGAGCACAATACCCTTGAAATCCTGACTCCATGCTGGAGCGCAAACGAAGAGGGCATTGTTTAGCCAACCATATTTGCTGTCGGCAGGTGCTTCGAACTGAGGAGCAGCTCGGAAATAGAATGAAGGCTTGCCGTCGGCATCTTTGCTGCTGGCGATAATGCCGCGATTACGCACATGGATGTAGACGCCGTCGTCAGTCTTAATGCAGTAGATGGCTTCTAGTTCCGTGCGTCCGTCAGCACCATTCAGCTGGTAGTCCGCACCACCATTGACGATAGTTCCTTTCAGATTTGGTCCTTCAAAGGTGCCTCCAGTAATGGGAATCACCGTACGGCGTCCGTGTTGGGTGTTGTCGATGCCATAGGCTTCGCCCAACGTTACTTTCAGTTGCAGGGCAAATTCCAATTGTGGTGTGTCTTTGGGGGGATAGTTCTGTGCGCAGACATTCAATGCGAATACTGTCAGCAGCGTGAGTAATGCAAGTTTTTTCATAATGTCTTTTAATGATTAGTTGTTCAGTTTGCAAAGGTAGCGAAAACCCAAAGAAAAACAAAAGAAAACCTTCATTTTTTAAAATTCATTTGGAAGAACCAAATAAAAGATGTACCTTTGCCCCCTCATAATACATCTTTATATGGGAACAGATAAGATAACAGAACAGCCTTCGCGCTTCGACCATCTGGAGCAGATGTCGGTCGTCGAACTGTTGCGACATATCAACGAAGAAGATTGCCGTGTGGCCGATTCTGTGCGCAGAGCCATTCCACAGGTTGAAGCCTTGGTAAAGGCTGTGGAGCAGCGTATGAAAGAGGGTGGGCGACTGTTCTATATTGGAGCAGGAACAAGCGGACGTTTGGGTGTGCTGGATGCCAGCGAGCTGCCTCCTACGTTTGGTGTGCCTGATACAAAGGTGATAGGTATTATTGCTGGTGGTGATGAGGCCTTGCGTCATGCGGTGGAAAGAGCTGAAGATATTTCGGAACAAGGCTGGAAAGACCTGCAGGTACATCATCCAACAGCCCTTGATACAGTGCTCGGTATTGCAGCTTCAGGCACAACGCCTTATGTCATTGGTGCCGTCAAGCGTGCCAGCGAGAATGGGCTGCTGACGGGCTGTATTACCAGTAATCCAAATACGCCGTTGGCTAAAGCCGTCGACTTTCCTATCGAGACCATTGTGGGTCCAGAGTTTTTGACGGGCTCCAGTCGTATGAAGAGTGGAACGGCACAGAAGATGGTGCTGAACATGATTTCTACAACGCTGATGATTCGTATGGGTCGTGTACAGGGCAACCGTATGGTGAATATGCAACTAACGAATGCCAAGCTGGTGGATCGTGGCACTCGTATGTTGCAGGATATGTTAGGTCTGAGCTATGAGGAAGCCCAGCAGCGACTGTTAGAGGCAGGCAGCGTGAATAGTGCCTGTTCCCCCAAGCGTAAGAAATAACACTATTTCTGCTTCACAGGAAAGGTAAAATAAGTATTTGGGAATGGCTCGTTCTTTAGCGTGAAGTGCCACCATTCCGTGTCAATTGGCTTGAAACCATGACGCATCATAGCCCTTCGCAGTATCATGCGATTATTGAACTGCTCGGCAGTCAGCTTCTTAGCACCTTTGTATTCGCCTGTTTGAGGATTACCGCCATAGGTCGGATGGCTCTCATGACCAAACCAGTCGAAGGTACCTCCCATATCAACTTCCTTTTCCGTTCGTTCGTCGAAGAGCGTCAAATCAACCGTAGAGCCACGGGTGTGTCCGCTGCGCTTGGCAATATAGCCTTGCGGAAAGAGCACATTCTTAGGCAGTTGCGGATAGAAGTAGGTCTTCATCAGCGTGTCGTTGGCATCTAAAGCCCAGCGTACAAAATGGTCGACAGCCTTCTGCGGACGATAGGCATCATATATTTTCAGCCTATACCCCATTTTCTTAACATCATCACTCACAGCTTTCAAGCTGTCTGCAGCTCGTTTGGTCAGCAAAGCCGTTGGCTGTTCGTAGCCGTCAATGCGCCGCCCCACAAAGTTGTAGGTGCTGAAGTAGCGTATTTCCAGAATACAGTCGGGGACAACATCGGTTATCATCACAAACTGGCTGTTGTCACCGCTATTGGTTTTCACCTTCGTTTGTGCCTCTGAGTGGCTGCCAGCCATCAGGAAAATAGTGGTCAGCATCAGGCAGGCTGCTGTTGCGGACAGACATAAGAGAGTCTTTTTCATCTTACTCATAATAATAGTTCTATTACTGGCGGCAAAGATACAAAATTTCTGCCTATTTAGTATCACGATATCAATAATTATCGTATCTTTGCAGGCAGTTTAAGACAAAATGGAGAGAAACAAGGAAATATATCGGGTAACGTTGGTGGGCGGAGTAGTAAATGTAGTACTCGTCCTCTTCAAGTTTGTAGCAGGTATCATGGGGCATAGTGCTGCAATGGTTGCTGATGCCGTCCATTCATTGTCAGATTTTGTTACAGATGTCATCGTACTGGTTTTTGTGCGCATCAGTGGCAAGCCCCAAGATAAATCACATGACTACGGACACGCTAAGTATGAGACGCTGGCTATGACGATAATTGGCATGTCGTTGATGGTTGTAGCAGGAGGCATAATGTATAGTGGTGTGGTGAAGATTGCTTTCTGGACAAAAGGTGGACAATTAGAGGCCCCAGATATGCTGGCTTTGTGGGTAGCAGGTTTGTCTGTGGTTCTGAAAGAGGCTGTTTATCAATATTCTATGCTTAAGGCTCGCCAGTTGCAGTCGCAGGCTGTTGAGGCTAATGCCTGGCATCACCGTAGTGACGCTCTCTCGTCTATTGGTACGGCAGTTGGCATTGGCGGTGCCATCTTTTTGGGACAGCGTTGGACGGTATTAGATCCAGTGGCGAGTTGTGTAGTGGGTGTCTTTATCGTGAAAGTCGCCGTCGATTTACTGCGTAATGGTATTGGCGATCTGATGGAACAATCATTGCCCGACGAAGTGGAGAATAAAATGTTGAGTATGGTGAGCGAACTGCCGGATGTCATACGTCCACACGATTTACGTACCCGCAGGCTAGGCAATCATTATGCCATAGAACTGCATATCGTGATGGATGGTAATATCACGCTACACGAGGCGCATCAGAAAGCTTCAGAGGTAGAACAATTGCTGCGAAACCATTATGGCGAGGAAACACATGTGGTTGTGCATGTGGAACCTGTAGGTGAAGAGGATTAGCTATAAAGATGGTAGGCACCACCTGCCAGGGCCTTTACAATGCCTTTCATTTCCATAGAGAACAGCAAAGCAGTTAGTTGACCGATGGGAATATTGCTCTTGACACTAATTATATTCAATGGCAGGTCGTTGGTTTTCTGCAACACGCTGACCACCTGCGCTTCTTCGGGTGTTAGGTCAGGAAACAATTGACGTTCTATAGCGTCTGTTTTCTGTTTCTCCGTCTTCCATCCCATGCTCTCCAAAAAGTCGGAAGCTGACGTGATAAGACCAGCTATGTTGTTGCGTATCATGTGGTTACAGCCTTCTGAATATGTCTGACCCACTGCCCCAGGGAATGCAAACACATCGCGACCATATTCCATTGCCACCCGACAGGTAATAAGTCCGCCTCCTTTGAAGGCACTCTCCACCAGGATAGTAGCATCGCACATTCCTGCCACGATGCGGTTGCGCTGACGGAAATTATTGGGTAAGGCTTGCGTCTGTGTCATATATTCTGTCAGGAGTCCACCGTGTTTCAGCATTTCTACTGCTACATCACGATGGGCAGGAGGATAGATTTGGTCTAATCCATGAGCCAAGACACCAACAGTCTCAAATCCTTGCTCCAAGGCATTGGTATGGGCAGCATAGTCAATACCATAAGCCAAACCGCTGACGATGAGTACGTTAGGACATAATTGGCGTAAGTCGCGTATGAAGTTACGTACTAAGTCTAAACCGTATTGCGTGCAATGACGCGTACCCACTAAATTAAGGATGTACGACTGATTGAGGTCAGCATTTCCTTTATAATAAAGAATGACGGGGCCATCAGGACATTCCTGTAGTCTTTGGGGATAGTCTGGGTCCAGGCGAAGAAATGTCTTGAGGTGATTTTTCTCGATAAACTCCATTTCTACAGCAGCTCTGCGCAGGGCGTCGTCCCAGTTTTTCAGACTCTCGCGTAACCGGGGTGAAGCCTCTGGGAATATCTCGGAGATGTCTTTACGATGCTCATAGACCGTCTGACTGCTGCCTGCCAGCTCGTAGAGTTGTAGTACGACAGACGAATTAAGACCCATTATTCGGGTCAGCGCAATGGTATAATAGGTTTCTTCCTGACTCATGTTTTTGTTGATAATTAACGCAGATATGGTGCAAAAGCTTTGTCGTAGTCATCGCTGCCTGCCAAGCGTCCGTTGACCAGGCAGACTAGCGTGATATCACCACGAAAACAAAGGGCTTCGTCAGAGGCACGGAAGATGTCCTGGTGGAAGATGTATTTGATACCATCCTTTTCTAGCCAGAGGCGTGAGATGAACTCATCGTCACATCGCAGGGGAGTCTTGTATTGCAGATTCATGCGGGCAACTACAGCATCGACCCCTTTTTCATGCATTTCCGAAAAACTCAATCCACATTCTTTTAAGAATAAGTGCCTGGTGTGCTCAGTATAATGCAGGTAGTTGGCATTATTCACAATGCCCTCAATGTCGCACTCGTAATCTCTCACCTCCATGCGGGTTTCATAGACATATTTGCTCATATCTCTTTTTTTCTTTTTAAATATTCATATCCAATTCGGCAACGCAGACAGTCCTTCTTATCACAATATTCTTTCTTGAGTTGAATAAGGGCTTGCGAATCGCCAGCAGATTTCACGTCTAGTCCGCATTCTTTCCACATGCGGATAATATGATTGTTTTCAGCCTTCAACTGTTCCAGAAAATCGAAGGCCCTATCGCACAAATCTTCCTTGGCAGTCTGTCGTCCATAAGCAAAAAGCAAAGGTACACAGGTGTTGATAATCAGCAGATTGATGGAAAATGGCGAGAGGTGTTTCGCGTTCTTAAAACTTTCAGAGCCAAACGTATAGTGCGTTTCCCAATAGGGTGTCACCTGTGTCAACATCTTTTCACTGAGAGTAACCAAATCTTGACATTCCAACAGCTCCGATAGCCCAGCCTTTCGCTCATAATACAGGTTGGCTAACTGCGATATGCGGATATGAGGGAAGTTCTGGGGACGCAAGCGTAGAAAGCGCCATAGCTTGGCATCCATAGGTTGTAGTTGGAATTTATGTGCCAAATAGAGGTATTCATTGCGTAATTTGGCAAAATAGCCCTCATTGAGTGCGTCCTTCTGGTAACGTTCAGGGATAGTATCTAGCTCCAACAATCCGGCTTGCCCCATAAAGATTGCTTCAATTTGGAACAGGTTGTCACGATGCTTACCCACAGCGTTCAACGGAATATGTCGAGCCCATTCTTCAAAAGCATCACCATTGATGCCAAAGCCATAGTTGCGTGCTAAAGTCTGGAAATAGCCGTCTTCCCACGAGCCGCCCCGTTCTTTTACACGTTGGTGAATAGCAATGGTTTTCTGTTCCAGGCGTTCTGTCTGAAGCGCAGCCATCCAGGAATGAATGGTCAGGCTCGTCAGATTGGGAATAATGCGATAGCAGGGTGGATATTGGTCAGTTTTCAGCAATTGTTCGTAGTTCTCACGAACACTTTGTGGTATTTTCAGTATCATCTGTGGTACGAATTGGCCCTCCTGTGTTTGCACATCCCTATCTGCTTCGCCTACGACATGTAGCACAACGTTATTATAATGCTCATCTTTGTCGTGGCCATGCATATACCAATGTGATGAGCGATCATGAATCTCTATATTGCCCACCCATAAGGTGCCGTTGATTTTGACCTTGGCGTTAAAAAAATCAGGTCCGGAATTATGGTTGTGCAAACCAGGGTCTAACACTTCCACGTGCCGTCCGTCTGTGGTCTCCATGCCTTCCAGAGGCCATAACTTATGCTTCCAGCAGTAATGAATTAATTGTTCCATTTTGTTTTTTATCAATCGCGACTCTCTATGTAGTTGCGTACGGCTTCCACAAGTGCATCATTCTCTTCGGGCTGTTGGGCGGCAACTCGGAAGAAGGTATTGCCTAGTCCGTAGAAATTGCTGCAGTCACGAATCAGTATGCCGTGTTCATGTACAAGATATTTTTTGAGCTCCACGGATGTTCCCTTGTCTAACTCGCAGAGCATATAATTGGTCTTGGTTTCAAACACGCGAACGCCTTTGATTTGACGCAGTGCCTGTCTCAGCCGTTCTGTCTCATCCAGATAGGCATCCAAGTTGGTGATTGCAGGTTGGCCGAAGCGCATCAGATATTTACCAGCCTCTATAGCCAAAGCGTTGACGGTCCATGGTTGACGGAGTCCCCTGAGCAGTTGAATCACACTTGGATCACCGGTGATATAGCCCAATCGAAGTCCTGGGACGGCATAGGTCTTGCTTAACGAATGAAGAATCAAAAGGTTTGGACGTCCCACCATTTCGCGAGCAACCAGCAGTTGTTCCTTGGTATAGGCCTCGTATGATTGGTCGACGACAAAGGTATAGCGGGGTGAACGGCGTACAATATAATCCATAAACCCCTTCATCAGAACATTGCCTGAAGGATTATTGGGATTGCATATCCAATAAACTCTGTCGGCAGGCAATGAGGTCAAGTCGTCAGTATTTTCATAAGAGATGATATGTCCAAACATTCGGCAGGCATCCGCATATTCTGAATAGGTCGGTTGTGGAATGACGGAAGCACTATTATGAAATAATTGGGCTATCAGATAGATGGCTTCTGTAGCACCATTGGTTACCATGACAGCTTCTGGTGAGATGCCTTCACGCATTGCAATCAATCGTTCCAAACTACGAGGCTGAGGCTCTGGATAGTTGTTTATCAGCTCAAAATGGTCCATTAAGTGCTGTTTAAGCAGCGAATGATCAGCGTGCTGATAGACATTACTGCTGAAGTTTATCTTCACTAGATCGTCGTAGCGGTAGATATCGTCTCCGTGTCCTTCTATCATGATGCCTCAGGGATAGTTATTTGTTGCTAGTATTGCTTGTAAACGGGGTAACACTGATTGTCATCGTCTGACGATGGAAGGTGATACCCTTTCTCTCGATGAAATTGGCTAAAACGCCAGTGTCTGCCAATTCTTCAGGAGTGCCCACGTGCAGCCCCTTATCCTCCATTAACCAGATACGGTCGGCCAGTTTTAAGGCCAATTCAACATCGTGCGTAGAGAGAAAGATGGTCTTTTGCTGCTCTTGGGCCAACTGACGCAGCAGTTGCATAACCTCAACCTTGCTGGGGAAATCAAGGAAAGCTGTTGGCTCGTCCAGATAGATTACAGGTGTTTGCTGAGCCAAAGCCTTTGCTATCATTACTTTTTGCCGTTCTCCGTCACTCAGGGTGTGTACCATACGTCCTTTTAGGTGATCGATACCAGTCAACCGAATAGCTCGTTCCACTTCTTGACGGTCTTCCTCATCTAAAGTTCCCCAGAATCCAGTATAAGGCGAACGTCCCATGCCAACTAGTTCCTCAATACTCATATTGCGTACATCCGGTTTCTCCGTTAGTACCACACCAATGAGTTTGCTCAATTGCTTATCGGAATAGTCTGAAAGAGTAGCAACCCGTTGTGTTGTGGGATCATAAAGCATGATGTCACCCTCTAACTTGGGCAGAAAAGCAGAAAGAGTGCGCAGTAGGGTAGACTTGCCAATACCATTGCGTCCTAAAAGACAGGTAAGCTCTCCTTTGCAAATGGAGGCATTCAGTCCAGAGGCGACACACTTGCTTTTGCCTTTTTGAGTATAGCCGATAGACAAATCTTTAAGTACTACTGTTTCTTTCATGCTGCAAAAATAGTAAAAAAATAAGTATGAAGCAAATATTTCGCAATCTTTTAATCTATTATTGTATCTCTCGCGTGCGTACCTTAATATTATAATAATAAAGAAATCATAAATAATGACAAGATGATTAAAACTTACCAAAACAATGTCTTAAAAAGTGTTATCGGTGTTCTTTTGATAGGCTTAATAGTAATGATTTGATACAGAAAACACCAATAAATAAGCAGGCCGCTCAAAAAACAAAGTTTTTGTTACATAAAATAAATATGCTTTTCTTAAAAAGACCTAATTTTGCAGCGGATTTTAGCGTTTTCCTGGAATAAATTTATTCAATCATATTTAATATATTAACTAACTAAAGCTAAATGTATGTGGAATTTTAAAAAACTACAAAAATCATTGGTAGTGCTGTTCCTGCTTTGCATGATTCCTCTGGGGATGAGTGCTCAGACAGTTCGAGGAACAGTAAGTGATGAGGCCGGTGAACCGGTTATTGGTGCCACTGTTAAAGTACAGGGGACTAATGCTGGTACTATTACCGACTTCAATGGTGAGTTTGTCATTCAGGCAGCTTCTGATGCAACTCTAAACATCTCTTATGTGGGTTATGTTTCCCAAAGCATTAAAGTTGCCGGCAAGAGCAACATTAGTGTAGTACTGCAGGAAGACAACACCACACTGAATGACGTGGTTGTTATCGGTTATGGTACGATGAAGAAGAAACTGGTGACAGGTGCTACTGTTCAGGTGAAAGGTGAAGAGATTGCCAAGATGAACACCACCAACGCTCTCGAGGCTATGCAGTCAAGCACGCCTGGTGTACAGATTACCAGTTCATCGACGCAGCCAGGTAAGGGCTACAAGGTTTACATCCGTGGTATTGGTACTATCGGCGATTCTCAACCTCTTTATGTGATTGATGGTGTAGCTGGTGGTAGCCTCGACGGTATTAACCCTAACGACATTGAGAGCATTGACGTGCTGAAGGATGCTGCATCGGCAGCTATCTATGGTTCACGTGCTGCTAACGGTGTTATCTTGGTTACAACCAAGCAGGGTAAGGCTGGTAAGGTTGAGATTACCTACAATGGCGCTATTGGTTGGTCTAACGTCTACAAGCGCCCTCAGTTGCTCAACGCTAAGCAGTTCATGACTATCATGGATGAGTATAGCTTCAATACTTCAGGCCAGAAAGTTAATTTCAACGATTTTATCCCACAGAACATTATCGACAAAGTTGCCAACGGTTGGGAAGGTACTGACTGGTGGGGTGAATTCGAAAACAAGAATGCCATCCAGCAGAATCATTCTGTAACCCTGACTGGCGGTTCTGATCTTTCCAAGTTCGCCATGTCTTACACTTATACTGGTAACGAAGGTATCATGGGTGCTGACCAGGCTTCTTACTACAAGCGCCACACCATCCGCATGAATAGCGATCATGTGCTCCTGAAGGCTAAGGACTTTGATGTCATCACCATCGGTGAGAACATCTCTATCGGCTACAGCAAGAGCCACGACCTGGCTGAGGATGGTATGTACTGGAGCTATATCCATGGTTTGCTCCAGACTAACCCGCTCGTACCTATGTATGCTGATAATGGCGAGCTTTATACTTACAGTAAATATGGAAACCCAGTTGATGAAGCCGGTAATCCTATTCCCGGTGCCAGATGGAACGACTATTGGTTCAACAACCCATACGAAGGTCTCTCGAAGGGTGGCTGGAACTCTTTAGCAGAGAGCCGCAACATCAACACCAGCGCTACTGCTTTTATCACTATCCAGCCCATCAAGGGTCTGAGATTCCGCTCTCAGTTCAACTACAACTGGAATTCAGGTGCATACCGCAACCTTGGTCTGCCACGTTCTCCTTCTGCAGGTTCAGGTACTGTGGAATCATATAGTGTAAGCCAGAGTGCTTCTTTGAGCACAAACTGGTCTGTTGAAAACACCCTGACTTACGATCTTCCTATTATTGCTGGTCATAAGATCAGCGCCATGATTGGTCAGAGCTTCCAGAGCTCAGCCTGGAGTGCCAACCTCAATGGTTCTAACTCTGTTAACGAAGGTTCGCAGTATGCTACGCTCAAGGATTGGAATTCTGCATGGTTAGCAAACTTCAGCACTGACCTTGCCAATGCTACTCTCAGTGGTAGTCCTAACGATGAAGAGTATCTCGCTTCATGGTTCGGTCGTTTGACTTGGGACTGGAATGAGAGGTATATGGCTACTGTTACCGTACGTCGTGACGGTTCAAGTATCTTCAATAAGGGTCAACGTTGGGGTACATTCCCATCATTCTCTGCAGGTTGGGTCATCAGCAATGAGCCTTTCATGGAGAAGACAAGCAGCTGGCTGGACTTCTTGAAGATCCGTGCATCTTGGGGTCAGAATGGTAACAACAGAATTGCTAAGTACCAGTATATGGCAACAATCGCTCAGTCTGGTTCTAATGGTGATAGCGGTTATAAGTTCAGCGACAGCATGGATTTCACTTTGAATGGTAAGCCCAATGTAGGTGCTTATGCTAATAGCGTACGCAACCCAGATGTTACATGGGAGACTTCTGAGCAGTTGGACTTCGGTTTCGACGCCCGTTTCCTCAACAACCGTTTGGGTGTAAACTTTGACTGGTATAAGAAGACCACTAAGGATTGGCTCATCGTAGCTCCACGTATTGCCATCGAGGGTACTAACCCTGCTTACATCAATGGTGGTGACGTAGAGAATAAAGGTGTTGAGATTGCTCTCACTTGGAACGACAGAATTGGTAAGGACTTTAGCTACAACGTAGGTGTGAACTTCGCTACTAACAAGAACGAGGTAACTCGTATTGCTAACGAGACCGGTTATATTAATGGTGGTAGCAGCGTTCTCTCACAGGGTACAGAGTACATCTATCGTGCTCAGGTAGGCAAGCCTATTGGTTACTTCTACGGTATGTCATACAGCGGCATCTGGCAGAATCAGGAAGAGATCGACGCTGCACGCGCAGCTGGCAAGGCCGTTCTTGATGGTGCACAGCCTGGTGACTGCATCTGGGACGACTGGAATGGTGATGGTAAGATTACTTATGCAGAAGCTAAAGACGCAGACGGCAATGATATTTGCGACCGTCATGAGATTGGTAATCCTAACCCCGATGTCACCCTTGGTATCAACCTCGGTCTGACATGGAAGGGCCTTGACTTCTCTGTAAACGGTGCAGGTGCATTTGGTCAGCAGATTATGCGTTCTTACCGTTCATTCAGTGATTCTTGGTGGCATAACTACGACACCACTATCCTGAATCGTTGGCATGGTGAGGGTACCTCAAACGACGTGCCACGTATCTCTGGTACCGGTCACGCTAATACAAACTATGTATCTACTCGTTACATGGAGGATGCTGACTACTTTAAGATCAAGACCGTAACCCTCGGTTACGACTTCAAGCATCTCTGGAAGGGTTGCCCATTCCAGCAGCTCCGTCTCTATGTTCAGGCTCAGAACCTTCACACATTCACCAAGTACACCGGTCTCGATCCTGAGGTAGGTAATGCAGCTGGTGGTGACAGCTGGGCTTCTGGTATTGACCTGGGTCTCTACCCACCATCTCGTACTTTCTTGGTTGGTGCAAGTATTAAATTCTAATTCGACAAATTCATTATGAAAAAATATATATTATCGTTAGCTGTTTTATCTGCTGCAACTATATTTACATCCTGCGATGACATGTTGGACACCGATCCACGTGTTACCGATGCTACACAAGCTACTTTCCCAGGTAAGATAGGAGATGTAGAGGCATTGAATACTGCAACCTACAGTATCATGAATACAATGGGTGGTGGTGATGCCGACACACAGAATCCTTTCTACTGGTGGGAAGTCATGTCGGACAACTGCTATGGCTCAGGTGGTTTGCAGGACAACAAGGTTAAGGCTATGCATCATCTCGTTGAGATGAGCTCTGACCAATACCAACAGGCATTTATCCTTCTCTATGGCGGTATTAACCGTGCTAACAACCAGATTGAGACCATCGATAACGTTTCCTGGACAGGAAATGAGGCTAAGCGTAACCAGCTTCTTGGCGAAGGTTACTTCATGCGTGCTCTCTACACGCTTTGGCTCACACAGTTGTTTGGCGATGTTCCCTTGATTACTTCTACTACTATTACAGAGGAGATGAAGGAAGAGGCTGACGCTGAAACGGCAATCTATCCTCAGATTCTCTCTGACTTGGTATCTGCCAAGACGCTTATGAGCACAGCGAAGAACTCGGGTCACGCTAACAAATATGTTGCTGAGGCATTTATCGCTCGTGCATATATGTTCTGGGCCGGCTTCTACAAGAAGGTTGGCGAGTTGGCTTCTGGTTCTGCTCCTGCTATTGATCTTATCGAGCAAGAGGGTTGCCCTGGAGGTTCTCTTTCTCAGGCTGAGGTGGTTAACGGCCTTAAGGACATTGTTGCTTCTGGTGCATACAAGCTTCTTGAAGACTATCGTTCACTCTGGCAGTACTCTAACTCTCTGCTTTGGGATGAGGCACAAGATGGTGAAAAGCATGCTTATGCATTCATCGCTGACATGAAGCGTGAGAACTGCTTCGACCAGCCTGGTATGGGTAACGGTAACGACGAGGAACTCTTCCAAATCCAGTTCATGAATGCTTCTCGTTGGGGTATTGATGGCAAAATAGAAAATGGTGGAACCTATTCTACATCACGTATGTATTGTAACTATCTTTCTTGCTGGTGGGCTCTCCGTGTAAACGGTAACAATGGTAACCGTGATTACACTTATCCATTCACTCAGGGATGGGGTCAGGGTTCTCCTTCATGCAATATCTGGGATGACTGGACAGAAGCCGAGAAGACTTCTACTATTGATCCTGAAAAGGGTGACATCCGTAAGCTTGGTTCTTTGATTGACTGTAGGAACGAACTTACATCGTACACTTTTGTAAAGGATGACTGTGAGGAGTCTGGCTATGGTGTAAAGAAGTGGAACGGTGTAACTCTTGATGCACTGACAGGTGATACACCTTGGTGGCATGCTGTTAATCCTGATTTCAAGGGCACTCTTGACAACCCCATGCAGGGTGAGCACTTCGAGGACTTCTACCTGATGCGTTATGCTGACGTTCTTCTGATGTTGACTGAGCTCACTGGTGATGCTTCTTACATGAACCAGGTTCAGGCTCGTGCAGGTGTTAAGCAGACTCCTTACTCTTTGAAGGCCGTTCAGGACGAGCGTCGTTGGGAGTTCGCATTTGAGGGTATCCGTTTCAATGACATGCGTCGTTGGTCAGGTAAGGATGCCGGTGAGTCTTGCTATGCTGCTCAGGCTCTTGAGGCACAGGCAGGCAAGAAGGTCGTTGTGAAGGGAAACACTTCAGATTTGGTTACTATGAAGCACATGACGTGTTCTTGGAAAAAGCGTTATGCTGATACTAATGGTTTCTTGGCTAAGCCTCAGAACCAGATTAATCTTATGAATGGTAAACTTAAGCAGAACCCAGGTTGGGACGCTGCTAACCCAGAGACACAGTATGTCGATCTCTATAATTAATCATAAATTTAGATTTTAATATGAAAAAGATATTTTTGTTTTTTGCCACAGTATGTGCTATTGTAGCTTGCAATCCTACTCATGAGGATATCAGCAATGGCGGGCACATTACAGCTGATGAGCTAAAGGCTATGTCTACAGTTACTGTTGACAAGGATGGTCAGGGCCAGAATGGTAATGTTGTTACCTGCTCTACTTCTGCTCCTGTAAATGCAAAGTGGACGATTGCTGGTAAAGATCTGGTCGGCAACTATGCTAAAAAGAAGATGCGTGTAGGTGACTACATCATTACCCTTACAGGTCTTTGCGCCGATGGTACTGAAGTGATAGCTGAGTACCCTATTACGTGTCAGGTAGAGACAGACCCCATCAAGAAAAAATACTTCTATGGTGAGGATCCTGTAGCTCAGCCGGAATTCTGGCTGGAGTCTAATGACGCAGGAGCTGGTCGTTTCAGTGACAATGAGGGTAAATATTTCCCCTATCTGGATGGCGATACCTATTTTGGTAAAAAGACCCTCGTCTTTGAGGTCACAGATACTGAAGAGGGTCCATTTATTTGGGGTGGCGAAGGCACTACTGATATAGGTTTGACTTGCCGCGTGATGAATGGCTGGTGGAGTACCGTATATTATGAGGATGCTGTTCCCACCAAACCTTATTGGGAAATTGACATCACTGAACAGATGGCTAAGGAATGTGCTTCTTCAAATGATGGTGGTGAAGGTCGTGACCTTGACCTCCTGATGACACGAGGCAGAGTTAAGATTAAGGCTTGTTACTATGAGTATTAATCATTCCTTATAGGTGTAAATATTTAGGGCTGACTCAATCAAATGGGTCAGCCCTTTATCACAAAAATGAATAAGAGAAGTATCGTTTCCACTGCCGTTCTATATGCAAGTCTGTTGGCTTTCATCCTATTTGTCGTATATATATTATACGTCAATCAAGAAGTACTCTATACGGCACACGACCGTTCCGAGTTCATCTTCGGAGCACCCTTCTTCCATACCCTCCTGTCAAAACCCTTTGGCCTGATGCAATATGTGGGGGCATGGCTTACACAACTTTTCTATCATCCAGTCTTAGGTTCTGCTGTGCTTGTGGCCATCTGGACACTTATCTTCTGTGTGGGTACCAAAGCATTCCGGTTACAGGGAAGTGCCTCAGCGCTGATGCTCTTGCCTGTAGCCTGTCTACTCACATCGATGGTTGATCTGGGCTATTGGATTTATATCCTCCCCATTAGAGGCTATTGGTTCTCGCAGTCGGTAGGTTACCTCATCATGTTGCTACTTTTATGGGCAGCACGCTGCACGCCACACAAATGGCATCTTGTCTGGTATCTGCTGGGCGTATGCGTTTATCCGGTACTGGGATGGTTTGCTTTGCTTTTTGTACTATGTCTGATACTTTCGGAAAAACTTACATGGCGTGAGATTCTAGGGGTTGCCTTGCTTCTCTTTACCGCCAGCATCTGGCACACCCAATTCTATTCGCATCTTAGATTTGACGATGTCGTGTTGGCGGGTCTGCCCCGCTTTGATTCTCCACTTGGCAAGAACGACCATCTCTCCATTCCTTTCATGGTACTTGGAATCGTCAGTCTTCTTATCCCGCTATGTAGCAAGTATCTGGTCAAGTTGTTTGTGCCGGTATTATGTGTTGCCACAGGTATCATTTTTACCAGTTCGCTCATGTTCCGAGATAATAACTACCTCGACGAGATGCGCATGGTGCGCTATGCCTCCTCCGACAATTGGGAAGGAGTCCTGAACTTAGCAGAAGGTAACAAAAAGCCAACCAAAACGATGGTTTTTCTTAAGAATATTGCTATGATGAATGAAGGGGAACAGCTCAATCGTTCGTTTAAGAGTGGAAACATCAGTTTCCCTATCTATAACCCCGATACTCTCCATGTCAGTTTTTTGAATATTGTATCGCCCTTGGTCTATTATAACTACGGCATGATGAATGAAGCTATCCGTCTGAGTTATGAAAACGCCATATCAGCAGGCTTCTCGCCTTTCTACTTGAAGATACTTTCCCGCTGTGCCTTGGCTAAAGGAGATAATAAATTGGTTGAGCGCTATGGTACCCTGCTCCATCATCATCCGTTTTATGCCAACTGGCAGCCGGCGTCAGCCACAGAAAAGGTTAGGGAACTGCAAAATTCCTTCCCCGACGAAATCACTGGTACTGAGAATAGCGACAGTTATATTGTAAGTAGTATTAGCCTGTGGTATGAATCTGACAGCAAAATAGCATCAGAACAGGCATTGTTCTATGCTATGCTATGTTGTAACTCACAACGTTTCTGGCTATCGCTACGCAAATATTTCAAAATGCACGATGGCGAGTATTTTCCGGTGCATGCACAGGAGGCCTATATTCTTTTTATGGATAAGGCTCCCGAAGAAAAGCGGATGATGCTTCCAATTGAGGAGACTATTTATAATCGCTACAAACAGTTCCGAGGAGCCTTGGAAAATCGGGTTAAACCAGGAAAGACCATAGGGGCAGTTGCTGAAGAAATGCGTGGGGAATGGGGGGACACTTATTGGTATTACTACTACTTCGGAAGACAATATACATCTGTCGTTAGCCGGAATAATAACGAAATCGCGTCATAAGATGATAATGAAAAGCTCTACTCTATCCAAATCTCTGTTTTTAGCGGCTGTCGTACTGCTCTTGTCATCGTGTGTGAATCACCCTGATGTACCAACTTCATTCAAAGAAGCCAAAAGCCTGCCAGCCATCTTCCCTGATTATTGCAATGTCACCGTGCCGTGTAATATTGCACCACTCAATTTTATGCTTCCTGCTGATCAATACGAAGAGTGCGTAGCTCGATTTACAATGGCTGATGGTGAGCAGCAAACCTATGGCAATGGTGTGATGGTGCAGATACCAGAGACAGAATGGCTTGACATGCTCAAAACATCTAAGGGCAAGAGTATGAAAGTAGAGGTGTGGGGGCAGAAAAAGGGTGAATGGTTATCGTTCAGACCGTTTGAAATCTTTGTCGCTGAAGAGCCCATCGACGAATATCTGTCATATCGCCTCATTGAACCATCGTATGCCGGATGGGATTTCATGGAGATAGCCCAGCGTAACATCACTTCTTTTGAAGAAACACAGATATTTAACAACGAGATTACCTGTAACGACAGAGCAAAAGGCCAATGCATCAACTGCCATAGCTATCAGAACTACAAAACCGACAACATGCTCTTTCATGTGCGTCTGTCTAATGCAGGTACTGTTATCGTGAACGATGGTAAGATTTCAAAAAGGAATCTGAAGCGTGACTATACCATCTCGTCGGGTGTTTATCCTGCATGGCACCCAACCCAAAAACTCATAGCTTTCTCGACCAACAAGACGCGACAGGCATTTCACACGCAACATCCCAATAAAATTGAAGTGTTCGATGAAGCAAGCGATTTGATTCTTTACGATGTGACGACAGACTCGGTAAGTATCGTCTCTAATGACTCCACACTTTTGGAAGTCTATCCCACTTGGTCGCCAGATGGTAAATACCTCTATTATTGCAAGTCAGTTCCGCTTCCTGAAGAGTTACGCGATAAAGATATCACATTGAATTATCAGAAAGTACAATACAACTTGTATCGTCGTTCGTTCGATATGTCTTCGCATTGTTTCGGAGAAGAAGAACTGGTGTATGATGCAGCATCGGCCAATAAGAGTGTCACGTTGCCACGTATCAGTCCAGATGGTCGATATCTGCTGTTTGCTGAAGGACAGTATGGTTGTTTTCATATTAGGCATGCTGATGGTGATATTGTTTGCATGCCGCTTGACACGGAGGCCCATTCACGCATTGATCTTACCAACTTTAATAGTGAAGGTTTCGCTGACAGCTACCCAACTTGGTCGAGTAACGGACACTGGATAATGTGTTCTAGTCGTCGGGGCGATGGCAACTTCAGCCGTATCTATATTTCTTATTTTAACAAAGGAAAGGTTGAAAAGGCTTTTATGTTGCCCCAGAAAGATCCTGAACATAATACCTTCCGTCTGAAATGCTATAACCGTCCAGAGTTTATGGTTGAGCCTGTCAGAATCAGTGTCAACGAGTTTAGTAAAGTGTTCAAATGAAGCATTTACATCTATTATATACATTCTTTTTCGGTGTGGCTGTCCTGCTCTTCTTCGGGTTGGCCTATCCGCATCATCTGCATTATCAGGAACAGTATCAGCTTTTCCTCTTCGATAGCACCTACGTTTGGGAGATCGTCCGACAGCCAGGTGGTGTTGCCGACCTGCTGGGTCGCTTCTGCACCCAGTTTTTCCTTTTTGCTTGGGTTGGGGCTCTTATTATTGGAATCCTGCTCTCGGTGGTGCAGCTTCTTACACTAAGGTTGGCCAATTGGGGATGGTTCTATGGGCTGAGTTTTGTACCTTCGTTTCTCCTTTGGCTCTTTTTGCTCGATGAAAATGCACTGCTTGGTAGCGTATGGGCAGTCTTGCTCACACTTCTTGCTGTTTGGGGAGTTACTTTATTGCCAAAAGGTTGGATTCGGCATATTGTGATGGTTGTTGCTATTCCTGTGCTCTATTGGGTAGTGGGACCAAGTTGGAGCGGTAGTCATTACTATCGCTACCCGACAGTCTTTCCTGCGCTATTTTATGCAGCATGGCTGTCGGCTGTTGTACTCCCGCTCATAATTCGTGGCTGTCATAAGTGGGTCACCCTGAGACGCCCTCTAGTGTCGCTTTGTTCCTTTGTATTGGTTTTTATAGTCATGGGGATGTTTGTCTGGAAAAACAGCAATTTCAAAGCAGAAAAGGTGATGCGATATGACTTTATGGCCTGCCATCAGCAATGGAACCGAATACTTGCCACAGTTAACACAGAAAAACCTAACAACCAAATTGGCGTTACAGTACAGAATCTTGCTCTGGCGATGCATGGTCAGCTTGCCGACCACCTGTTTGAATATAACCAGAATGGTATTCTAGGTCTTTTACCAGATGTCAAGAGCGATGCTACCAGTCCAATGCCTACAGCGGAAGCATTTTATCAGTTGGGCATGATTAATTTTGCTCAGCGAACGGTATTCGAGGCCCAAGAAGCTATTCTTGATTTCCAGAAAAGTGGTAGATGCTACAAACGACTGGCACAGACCAACCTTATCAATGGTAGTTACGAAGTGGCACGCAAATATCTTATGGCTTTGCAGAAAACACTATTCTATCGTGAATGGGCCAATGAAACACTGTCGCTGTTGGGTAATGAACAGGCAATAGCCAAGCATCCAGAATACGGACGTTTGCGCCAATTTAACTATGATGAAGACTTTTACTTCAGTGATCATACAACCCCCGAAATGCTTGAAAGCCTCTATTTCAGCAATACTGACAATCGGCTTGCTTATGAATATCTGAAGGCTTACTATATGCTGACGGGTGACCGCGATAGCTATACCAAATTACTACTTCACACATCTACAAAGCAATGAAAAGAGTACTTTATTTACTATTATCTGTTCTACTGTTCTTTGCATGCACTGAAACTGTCAGCGATGCAAAGTTGGAAAAGATACAACCAAGAATATATCCCGACTATCTCGGTGTTACCATACCTGTGAACATTGCTCCTCTCAACTTTTGCATGACCGATGAGGAGGCGTTGCGTATCGATGCCGTTATTACAGACCGTCATGGGCATAGTCTGCACAGTCAAGGTAAGGAATCGGTAGACTTCGACCTTGACGATTGGCGTACACTTCTTGGGCAGAACCGTGAAGACTCGCTCAGTGTTACCGTTTCGGCCAAGTATGCCGATGGTTGGCACACCTATCGTCCTTTTTCAATCTACGTAAGTACAGACAGCATCGACTACGGTATCTGTTACCGTCTTATAGAGCCAGGTTATGAGGTGTGGAGCAAAATGGGTATCTACGAACGCAATCTTTCTTCGTTCGACGAACGTGCGTTAATCGAGAATACGCAGTTCGAGGGGTGTGTTAACTGCCATAGTTTCAATCGAGGTAATCCTGCAGATATGAGCCTTCATATTCGTGGCCCACATGGTGCCACATTGCTTCGTAAGGACAATGGCCCAATAACAGCTTACAATACCAAAACCGATCAGACGCTTGGCTTTTGTGTTTATCCTTACTGGCATCCTTCGGGCCGCTATATTGCTTATTCTACCAACTCCACGAGCCAGTTATTTCATAGTGCAGGCTCTAATCGTGTCGAGGTCTTTGATACCGCTTCCGATCTCCAGATATATGATATTGAGAAGAATGAGCTATTGCTTTCGCCCTTGCTCAAGCAAGATTCAGTCTATGAAACTTATCCCGTCTTTTCTGCCGATGGCCGTTCGCTATACTTCTGTGCAGCTCGTGCCCTTCCAAAGGACAGTTATCAGCTTGACTCAATCCATTATAATCTCTACCGTATCGATTTCGACCCATCAATTGGCAACTTCGGTAGCCGTATAGAAACTATTGTTGATGCTGAGGCTCAACATAAGTCGGTATCCTTCCCCCGTCCCTCCTATGATGGTCGTTTCCTTTGCTACACCCTCTCTGACTATGGACAGTTTAGTATTTGGCATCACGAGGCCGACCTCTATCTGCTTGATCTTTCAACAGGAGAGGTACGTCCTATGACGGAGGCGAACTCTGATGATACAGAATCGTTCCATAATTGGAGTACCAACTCGCGCTGGCTCTTATTTAGTTCTCGTCGCGATGATGGTCTCTTCACAAGACCCTATTTCTGTCACGTGGATGCCAAGGGTGTTGTGAGTAAGGCCTTTATGTTGCCGCAGCGAAATCCACGCAGTTTTTATCGCGAACGTTTCTTTTCTTTCAATGTGCCCGACTTTATCATTAGCCCTACTCGCTTCGATGGTTATAAGGCCAGTCGTATCATCAACGATGAATATCGTAAGAATTTTGGTATTCGCAAAACTAGTTCAAAAGATGATTAATATGTGATAAATCTTGATTGTTACATCTTCAAAAGAATATGAGACATATACCAACACTTATGTCTCATTTTTTGTCTATCTTTGCAGCGGAATTAATTAAAAACTAAATAAATGAATCATCGCTTATTATCAATTGTATTGTTGTCCTGTGCCGGCCTGTTTGTGTCGGCACAGACACTTCCTTATCAGAATCCAAGTCTAAGTGCCAAGGAGCGTGCTAAGGATTTGTGTAGCAGACTAACCCTTGAAGAGAAGGCTAAACTGATGTTGGATGAGAGTCCGGCTATTCCTCGTTTAGGAATCAAAAAATTCTTTTGGTGGAGCGAGGCTCTTCATGGTGCTGCTAATATGGGAAATGTCACCGTATTTCCAGAACCGATAGCAATGGCTTCGTCGTTTAATCCCGATTTATTGTATAAGGTATTTGATGCTGCCAGTACGGAGTTTCGTGCCCAGTATAATGAGCGAATGTATCGTGGTTCTGGTGAAGATGAAAAGTTCCATAGTCTTTCTGTTTGGACACCGAATGTGAACATCTTCCGTGACCCCCGATGGGGACGCGGACAAGAGACCTATGGTGAGGATCCCTATCTGACAAGTGTGATGGGAACGCAAGTGGTAAAGGGTCTGCAGGGGCCTGAGGAGGCAAAGTACCGTAAACTATGGGCTTGTGCTAAGCACTATGCTGTCCATAGCGGCCCAGAGTATACGCGCCATAGCGCCAATCTCACTAATGTCTCACCACGTGATATGTGGGAAACTTATATGCCAGCCTTTAAAACTTTAGTACAAGATGCGAAGGTGCGTGAGGTGATGTGTGCTTACCAGCGTTTGGATGATGATCCCTGTTGTGGATCGCAGCGTCTGTTGCAGACCATTCTTCGCGATGAATGGGGCTTTGATTATCTTGTAGTTAGCGACTGTGGAGCTGTGTCTGATTTTTATGAATCACATAAGTCTTCCTCCAGTCCTGTTCATGCTTCTGCCAAAGCTACGATAGCAGGTACAGATGTGGAGTGCGGTTATGGCTATGCCTATCGCAGTATCCCTGAGGCAGTAAAACGTGGCCTTATCACAGAGGCAGAGGTTGACAAACATGTTATCCGTTTGCTCGAAGGACGTTTCGATCTTGGGGAGATGGATGATCCCTCATTGGTGGAGTGGTCGAAGATCCCGTATTCCATGATGGACTCTAAGCAGCATCGTCAGATAGCCCTTGATATGGCGCGCCAGACCATCGTGCTTTTGCAAAACAGAGGCAATATTCTTCCGTTGCAGAAGAACAAGGAGAAAATAGCCGTGATAGGTCCTAATGCCGACAATGAACCCTTGATGTGGGGAAACTATAATGGTACGCCGAATCATACTATTACTATTCTCGACGGCATCAAGGCCAAACAGAAGAAACTATTCTATCATGCAGGTTGCGATTTGACCTACGACAAGGTAATGGAGAGCCTGATGGCATCTCAGTGCAGTTTCGATGGCAAGAAGGGTATGAAGGGTACTTTCTGGAATAATCGTAAGATGGAGGGAAAGCCCGTTACTACGCAGTATTACACCCAACCTATCGCTGTTACCACCTTTGGTATGCATAATTTCGCACCAGGTGTACAGCTCGAGGACTTCTCGGCTAAGTATGAGACGGTGTTTACTCCTAAGGAAGCAGGTGAATATGTAGTGAATGTAGATGGTTGCGGACATTTCGAACTCTATATTGACGGAGAGCGGAAGTTTATGCACCATATCTGGCGCACCACCCCCAATCGTGTAGCTATTCAGGCAGAGAAAGGTAAGAGTTACAATATTGAGGTGCGCTTCTCACATATCCACACCTACAATGCTAACTTGAAGATCAATGTTGCAAAGGAACTACCAATTGATTACCAGCAGATTATTAGCCAATTGAAAGGTATCGACAAGGTCATCTTCGTTGGTGGTATCTCTTCTGCTCTTGAGGGTGAGGAAATGCCTGTGGATATTGAGGGTTTCAAGGGTGGGGATCGTACTAGCATCGAACTCCCCAAAGTACAGCGTGATTTCCTCAAAGCTTTAAAACTGGCAGGTAAGCAAGTTATCTTTGTCAATTGCTCTGGTTCCGCAATAGCTTTAACACCAGAGACTGAGAATTGTGAAGCAATCCTTCAGGCCTGGTATGCTGGTCAGGAGGGTGGAACAGCTATTGCCGATGTGCTCTTTGGCGATTATAACCCCTCAGGAAAACTGCCAATCACCTTCTATAAGAATGATGCCCAGCTTCCTGATTATGAGGACTATTCTATGAAGGGCCGTACCTATCGTTATTTCAACGATGCCCTCTTTCCCTTCGGTTTTGGTCTTTCTTATACCTCATTTACTGTAGGTCAGGCTACTGTTGAGGGACAGAATGGTAATTTGAGTATTACAATTCCTGTCACTAATACAGGTCAGCGTTCAGGCACAGAGATAATACAGCTTTATATTCGTAATTTGGCTGATACTGATGCTCCGTTGAAGACGCTTCGTGCCTTTACCCGTGTCGATGTAAAAGCTGGTCAAACAACTAAGGCAGTGCTTCGTCTTACCAGCAATAGTTTTGAATTCTTCGATACAGAAACCAATACTATGCGTGTGAAGCCAGGAGATTACGAATTGCTCTATGGTACCAGTTCTAAGGACAGTGATCTTAAATCAGTCCATGTCACGCTATAATCAACTTCAACTAACAATAAACATGTTAAGAAAAGCATTCCTATTCTTTCTGACACTAGTGACGGCAGTTGTTGTCAAAGCTCAGAATCCCTACCTGCCCTTATGGGAACACTTGCCCGATGGTGAACCACGCGTGTTTGAAGATCCAGACAATCCAGGCAAGTTGCGTGCCTATATCATCGGCTCGCACGATGTAACTTATACCGCTTACTGTGGACCAGATATCCGTATGTGGTCTGCTCCTGTCGAGGACTTGTCACAATGGCGCGATGAGGGTCCAATTTTCACGTGGTTTGTCAATGGACAATGGGACACTATGTTTGCTCCAGATCTTGTAGAAACTATCGATAAGGCAACAGGCAAGAAAACCTATTGGCTTTATCCTCATTCTCGTGGATGGCGTCGAGTACCCATGGTTTGTAAGAGCGACCGCCCTAACGGTCCCTTCGTACCCGTCAATTTGACAGAAGATGGTACGCAATGTCTACCAGGTTCACTTATCGATTTCGATCCTTCTGTATTCATCGAATCTGTCACCAATAAGAAAGACAAAGATTTTGCTAAAGGTTTTCGTGCTTATGTGTTCTATGGCTTTCAGCATTCTACTGCTTGCGAATTAGATCAGAATACCATGTATTCAAAACGTGATGGTACAGAGCTTATCGATCCTTTTATTCCCGCCAGTAGTCATGATGGTCGTCTTTTGGATAAACCAGGTAGTGAGTATAAGGCGCTCTATAAAGGCCAGAATCCACTGGACTTTAATTTCTTTGAGGCATCCTCTATCCGTCAGGTGGGCAATAAGTATGTCATGGTCTTTTCAGGATATAGTGGTAAGGAATACGGTTTGGGCAATACCAACTCTGCTCTTCGCTATGCCTTTGGTGACTCACCTCTGGGTCCTTGGCGCTCTGGTGGTGTGCTGGTTGACTCACGTGGTGTAGTGCTTAATGAGGACGGTTCTAAGTTAATAACAACCAATGCTGCGCATAACACCCACGGTTCGCTTCAGGAGATCAATGGACAATGGTATGTGTTCTATCATCGTCCTCCTCGTGGTTTCGGTAATGCACGTCAGGCTATGGTGGCTCCAGTCAAGATTACTTGGGACAAAAAGCCTGTCGCTAAAGGTGGCGTAGTTAAAATAACGGCCTATGACCCCTATACGGAGAATAATGTTTGGACAGCTAAAGCAAGTGACGGCAACGAATACACAGGTGCCGAGGTAACCAGCGAAGGCTTCCAGATCTTTGGACTGCCACCTTATAATTATTATAGTGCAGGCTTAGCTTGCTTTATGTATGGTCCTAACAGTAACAACTGGATGCAAGACAATCATGATGTTTGGAACAATTCGATGGATTTGGCAGGCATTCAGAATGGTGGTATCATCGGCTTCAAGTATTTTGGTTTTGGCGGTCTGGCTCAGGACACCAAGGGTGTGAAGGCCTTCGAGGGTATCAAGAAAGGTGACAATGTTAAACTTAACATCAACCTGACACCAAGCGGCAAGGGGGCATTTACCATTCATGTCAAACTCGACAATCCTTGGAAGGGTGAAGAGGTTGCAACCTTCGTTGTTCCTAATGATGCTGCTAAGTTTGCATATACAATATCCAAGTCTGCTCCAGCCCTTGAAGGTTTAACCGGCAAGCATGCTCTTTACCTTGTCGTAGAAGGTCCAGAAGTTAAGCAGCCCGAACAGCCACAGGGACCATGGGGACGCCGTCCCCAGCAGCCCCAGCGACCGCAGGGTCTGTTCGACCTGCATGGTATCGGATTTGCCAAGGATGGTTTTGGCGGTCAGCCCGCTATTGTGCCTGAGATTACGATTACTGCCGATGATAAGAAGCTGAACATCCCTGCTCAGCCCATTATGTCTACCAATGCCAACGGTTATACCGAGTGTAACCACTATCAGCTCTATGCTCCGTTGAAGGCAGGTACTAAGTTGCAGGCTATCTGTGAGAAGGCCCCTAAGGCAGTAGAGTTTGAAATCAGTCCTGTAGTAGGCGGCCGCGCTACAGTGAAAGCTACCTACAGGGGCAAGGAAAAGGTGTTCTTAATTAATTAAACATTGAGAGTTAGTAGTTAATCACATATTCATTTAATCATTAATTACATACCATTTTTTATAATTATAGTTAGTCAGGACTCGCCAGCTGTGAAGCTCGCGAGTTTTTCCTTTTTATTGGGTTTTGCTGTTTTTCGGTTATCTGGTAATCAACCCCAATCGCTTGACATTCTGCTCGAACTGCTCACGATGGTCAAGGGCACCGTTCTTGATTCGAGCACGATAGTTGTAAATCGTGTTGACGGAATAGTGGAGGAACTCGGCAATTTTAGAGGAGTCCTCAATGCCCAGACGGATGAGTGCAAAGATGCGGATTTCTGTGGTCAAGCGATTTTCTTCTTTGGGTTGCACTCGAGCTTCTGGTTGCAGCAGCGCATTGAAATCCTCGACAAAATTAGGGAAAAGGTGCAGGAAGACGGTATCAAAGTTCTCGTAGAGTTCTTCCAGCTCTCGTTCCTTCAGCTCCGTTGATTTTGACAATTGGAACAGCTCGTCAAGTTCTTTGTTCTTCATTTTCTTATTGACCATCTTGCGATAATTGTCAATTTTATCAATATATTGCGAGCAAAGACTCATGAATCGGCCAATATATTCTTCCTTGACCTGATTGCTTTCTGAAAGTTGGGAATTGAGTGTAGATAGTTTGGTGTTAACTACAGATAATTGCGAATTCAATGCAGAGAGTTCTTCTGTCTGTGTAGCTAGCTGTCGGTTGGCTGTGGCAAGTTCATCATTAGAGGTCTTGAGTGCGCTACGAGCCGTATTGAGCTGGCGATTACGACGATGCAGGAACAGTAATCCAGCCAAAATAAGGAGAGCGAGAATGCTGATGAGTGCGATTGTAACATAAAGTTGGTGGGTAGTGCGCTGACTCTGACTCTTATATTCTTTTGCAATATGCGTGAGAAGGGGAGAAATCTGCCAGTTGCGCTGACGAGAACCATAACGGTTAGCACAGTCACTAGTGAAACTGATATAGTGCGATGCACGGTCAACATCACCGCTGAGCATCAGCTCATTAGCCAGTTCCCACATAGAGCCCTGATCCATCGCTGCATTGCGGATATCCGACAATACTGATTCTTTCAGCCAATGCATCATCTGTACGGTATCGCGTTGCATCTTATATTCAATATAGCGGTAGAGGGCCACCATAGCATACGGATGAGAGCCCGGTTCCACACTCTTAAGCCACTCGTCATTAATCGCCATAGATGTCTTCAGATCGCCTTCTCCTTGTGCATGTAATTCGCGACGCAGAAAACAGCTTTCGCTGGTAGGGGGTAGATAGCGTAGCATAAGCGTCTCGTAATGAAGTGCTTTAGCCAAATAGCGTGTCTGCATTTCTGGTAGGCGAGTGTAATATTGCAATTCACTATATACGTTGTTGTATGCTTCGTAATAGGTTCCCAATGCTAGAGAATCGGTAATGCTTTGGACCATGATGGAGTCAAGCACAAAGAGTGCTTCGTCGTACATGCCGATATTGGCACAGCGAATGGCTAATAGCGAACGGCAGCGGGCTCCTTCGTTGGTCCAGTTGTGTTGGTCGGCTATTTGGATGCAAGCCTTTAGGAAATAGATGGCTGAGTCGCTGACAAAGGGTTTATATAGTTCGTATAGCCGATAGTTGGCCTGAAACTGACCCTCGTTAGTGAGGTCCATACGCAAGGCCTGACGAGCAGCGGTAATCTTCAACTCGTGTTGCGCCACGTAATCGGCGGAATGGGCGATAGCCTCGTCGATATCGTGATAATCATTATCCTTAGCAGCCAAACATGTAACGGAGCTAAGGACCAACAGACAGATAGTTAGTAGTGCTTTGTTCATTCTTGTTTGCAAAGATACAAACTTTTTCGTTATCACCAAAGGAAAATAGGAAAAAGATTTAAAAAACGAAGAGCCGACGCTTCCACAGCGTCGGCTCTTCCTAACTACTAACTAAATGTATGTGTGTCTCTCAAAACATTAATTTATTTCAACATAAATGTACAACTACTTATAATATTTCCTGCAGAGGTACCAATTAGTGCCTCAAACGGTCCTGGTTCGGCAACCCACTGGCCTTGTGCACTATCATAAAAACTGAGTGAACGGCGATCGATAGTGAGTTGAACTTCGCGTGTCTCGCCTGGTTGTAGCCAGACTTTTTGGAAGGCTTTAAGCTCCTTGACGGGACGTTCAACAGAACACTCCTTGTCGGCAATGTAACATTGAACAGTTTCTGCACCAGCCAAGCGGCCAGTATTGGTGACGTTAACTCTGAGAATCAACTTATCGTTCTGCGACATGATCTGCTTATCTGCAGTTACCTTTCCTATTTTAAATGTCGTGTAACTCAATCCGTGTCCGAAGGGG